>SESF01031951.1_pt1 | contig 59396 bp, 75 predicted proteins | sample 3171521 | NCBI WGS metagenome assembly SESF01 (sample SAMN10866945, study PRJNA518727) | freshwater metagenome | biome: subpolar coniferous forest; feature: holomictic lake; material: water; isolation source: holomictic Lake 227, 6 m and 8 m depth | place: Canada: near Kenora, Ontario | collected...
CCAGCACCCACCACTGATGAGGTCTGGTCCACTATGTCGGCTAACGAGATTGCCGGAGGCACTGGTTACACTACCGGTGGCGCTACGCTGGCGTCCGTGGTACTGAGCCAGACTGCTGGTGTGGTGAAGTTCACATCGGCGGCCCAGGTTTGGACTGCCACGGGCGGATCAATCGCCGCCTGGCGCTACGGCATGGTGTATTACCTCGGCACGCTCAACGGTAAGGTTAATCCCATCGTGGGTTACTTCCTGGGTGACTCAACACCCGCAGACGTCCCCGCGACTACAGTTGGTAATACGCTGACCGTTACGCCCAATGCTTCTGGAATTATGAGCGCTACCTAATGGCCACCGGGAAGGGTACAACAACGGTTAACTTTGGCACTGGCAAAACCGATGTCTCAGTTGCTGTGTCTGTGCCAGGTATTACTACTGAGGCAGTTGAGGCGTGGATTATCCCCGCCGGTACAGCCAGCAATACTCAAGACAACCACTGGGTTGAGGATCTAGCGGTGATAGCTGGTCCCGCAAGCGCTGGAGTAGGCTTTACTGTTTATGCAAAGTGCCGCATTGGGCTGGCGCACGGTATCTATAACATAGGATGGGTTTACGCATGAGCATTTCACTAATCGGTAAAGACGGAACAGCGATTGCAACACTGGCAAACCCGGTTCCCGTGCAGCTAACTAGCAGCAGCACGCTAGAGAATCAGGTCAGCTTCAACCATAACGACACCACGCTTGATAGCTTTGAGCGCCTACGAGTGTCTGACTCGCGCATTGCGTTTGAATGCAGCCTATCGGCTTTGACGCCTACGTTATCTACAACCATCTGGGAAGTAGGAACCGTTGGGGCAGGTACAACAGAGGCATTGACCAGCAACCTGTACGGCACTCAGCTTATTGCCCCGGTTACAACCTCCGTTGGTCGCTGGATTCAGTCGATCAATCACATTCGCTACGCCCCCGGCATCAGTCACCTGTTCCGGTTCACGTTCCAGATGGGAATACTACCCTCCGGTTCTCGGCATCGGGTTGGGATGTTCACTGACCAAGGAACATTCCCATCCACTGCTGGTGATGGGTTCTTCTTTGAGAATGACGCAACCACACTGGCATTCGTTCGCCGCTACATGACGCAGGGCGCTACGGGTGGCGAAGAGCGTGTAGTTCGGTCAACGTGGAATATGGATAAGCTAGATGGCACTGGCACATCTGACGTCACGCTGGACATGACTAAGGCGCAACATCTTGTCGTGGAGTACCAGTGGCTCGGAGTGGGGACTATTCGATTCGGATTTGAGACTGGCCCTGCGGGGGTTGTCTGGGCGCATGAGATGCACTCCGTCAATGCGCTGGCTGAGTCATGGTCGCGCACTGGATCACTTCCAGTGCGCGCAGAGATTTACAACTATGCTGCATCATCCATCAATCAGTTGACGCTGATTAACTGCTGCGTACTGCAAGAGGGCGACATTGCTGACCTGCGCGGCTGGCGCTACTTTGGCTCTGATTCAGGCGCTACAGCTAGAGTCGGTGGGCTGACTGCCAATACGCTCTACCCAGTGATGGGCCTACGCGCTGCGGGTACAAATGACCTGACCAAACGCGCACGGATTATCCCGACAGGCATATCGGTAACTGTTGCTGTTGTGGCTACTGGGCCAACGGCATTGAAGGTGTCACTCTTGATGCTAGGCACACCAAACACTGGCGCAACCTACGCCGCGACTATCGCAGGGTCGGCTACGGTTGTTGACCAAGCTGCAACCGCAGCCACCGCAATTACAGGCACTTCACTTTGGACCGCCATCATCCCAAATGTGGTTGGAACCTACAACTTTGATCTATCAACGATGAACAACAACGCCAATTTGATTGGCACTGCGGCTTCTGGTACGCAGGCTATAACTGGCACAGGTAATTTAACACTAGCAGTTGGGCCGATACAAACAGCCACAGTTGGGGCAAGCATTGTGGGCGCTATCAACTACAAAGAACTGGTGTAGTAAATGTCACTGCTCCTCGCTCTAACGGGTGACAGCACTAATACGCAGGTAACGCCTGCAGTTGGAACGGTAACCCTTACAGGATACGCTCCTGTTATTGCCCAGTCAGGGTCGACAGACTCTGCGGTCAATCCGGGAGTAGGCTCGATTGCGCTGACGGGCTACGCGCCAGCTATTGCACAGCCTAAAGCTGTAGTCCCTGCGGTAGGTTCAATAGCTATCACCGGATATACCCCAAGTATCCTGCAACCGCAAGCAATCGCGCCGGCAGCGGGTAGCATCGCAATCACAGGGTATGCTCCTACCATATTACAGCCGCAGGCATTGTCTCCCGGAGTAGGGAACATAGCTCTGACAGGGTATGTTCCTTCAGTGGTGCGAACGGCTAACCAAGCGCTTGTTCCCGGGGCGGGTTCAATAGCTATTACAGGTTATTCACCCTCGGTCGGGCAGACTACAACTGGTGACACAACTATCAATCCTGGAGTTGGCACTCTTGCTATTACGGGGTATGCGCCTAGTGTAGAGCAAGCCGAGCCAGCAATATCAGGTCGGTCTAGCATCTCTCGTCAATGGTTGATTGATTACTATACTGAAGCCTTTGCTAAGAAAGAAATAGCCCCGGTTGCTCAACAAGTAACTAAACCAGTTTCAAAGCGTAAGCAAACTGCTGAAATCAAGAAGCTGGTAGCCAAAGCTGAGAAGGATCTTGACAAACTCACAGCAGGTGTCAAAGACGCAGAGGCTGTTCAACGGTTCCTCCTAGTGATTATTACTCAGGTTCAGATTCAGCTTGATCCTGGAGTAGACTTCCTAAGTATTGCCGACGATTACAGGAAACGAATCCAGCAAGAGGATGATGAACTTCTATTGCTCTCGATGGTTATTTAGGGTTATAATCCTAGCATAAAGCTGTAATTGCTTTGATTGGGGATAAAATGTTAACATATTCTAGAGTCTGGTTTATATCCTGGTATCTCTTTGAGGTAATCCAGGAGATTGATTTACCATTAGAGATCTTTTATGCCTCTCTCATCGCCCATTTTCTAACTAGGAGTTTACCATGGCTACACGTGAGGTTCTTCAAGAGGGTCGTACAGTTTACGTAGACTCTAAAGGTAATAAGACTTATGGTCCAATGCCCCCCGATGAAAGTGGTACGTCTCCCTCCTCCAAAACTCTGGGGGCAGGGGCTGCCGCTCAAGCCGCTCAAGCGATCCTTGACGCTAGGCGGAAGAGAGACGCGGAAGCCGGGTATAAACGGGGCGGACCAGTGGCTAAGAAGACAGTTGCCAAAGTGGCGCCAAAGAAACCGGCAGCTCGTAAACCCTTGACTAAACGGAGGTAGTATGATTAACCAGCACAAGAAGATGGCGATGGGTAAGTCTCTTGGCTATGCCAAAGGTGGGGTTATAGTTAAGCCTGTAGGCGTCATGCCTGCAATCAAAGGTCAGCCCATGAATCCAATCACCAAAGCTAAGATGGCTAACGGTATTCCCGGCTTCAAAGCAGGTGGTAAAGTTAAAGCGTGAGGTTGCAAAGGCCCCTGCAACCCCTCCTTTCTCCCCAACTTGGACGGCTTGGGCTGCGGCCAAGTTGATCTACCAGATCCAACAAGACGCTTATCGTGTTAGAAAAAATCTATCGTGAGCTAATTGAGCGCCGAGCAAAGATGGCGCTTGAAGTGTTTGATTTTCCTCCACAAGATTGGGCGGCGTTTCAGAAACGCCTAGGGCAATACGTGGAGCTGGATGGGCTAATTGGCATTGTTAAAACAGCGATGTCTGGTGAAGAACGCGATCAATAGTTGATCGAATACCGTGCGCCTCCCGGTCATATGGGGGTGGTTCTGAAGGAGAACACATGGCAGGAGAAGTCATAAACCCGTTTGGTCAAGGCCTGGATGTCTCTGACAAGTCAGTCAGTGAGATGTTTCCAGAGATTGACCCGGAATTCTTACCGTTTGGCCACCGTGTCGTAGTCCAGATTCGTCGTATCGTCAATAAGACAAGCAGCGGCATTATTCTGTCTACTGGTACCAAAGAGGAAGAGGCCTACAACGGACAGGTAGCCAAGCTCATTTCTGTTGGTCCGCTTGCTTTTAAGAAGCGTACCACGGGTGAGGAGTGGCCCGAAGGCGTCTGGGCCAAGCCGGGTGATTATGTCAAAGTCCCTCGCTGGGGCGGTGACCGCTGGACTGTGGATTTGCGTGATGGCCTTGAGCCTGTAATGCTTGCTATCCTAAGCGACGCAGATTTGATTGGCGCCTACACAGGCGATGTGTCTAAAGTAAGGAGCCATCTGACATGACCACTGAAAACAACGAAACCGACGACGAGTTGAAGTCATCCCCTGAGGCTGACGACCATGATCCAATAGAGATCGAGGACAACGAAGAAGACGAAAAAACAGCTAAGGTAGACAGTGAACTTGACGAAGCCGAGACAGATGAAGACCGAGAAGAGATCCGAGCACGACGTCGTCAAGAACGCAAGTCGCGTGGTCAGCGTAACCGTGAACGAGTGGAATTGCTGGAACGCAACCTCCAAGCAGTCACGGAACAGAACCGGGCTTTGCAGCAGCAGGTTAGCGCTATTCAAGACGTTAACACTGGATCTCAACTTGCCCAAGTAGATACAGCTATCAAGCAAGCCAATGACGCAGCTGAGCACTTCAAACGTATCATTGCTGACTCTGCTACTCGACAAGACGGCAAGACTCTAGCAGAAGCCACTGAATACATGATTGCAGCCCGTACAAAGGCGCAGCAACTCACTGAATTTAAAGCTAACGCTACTCGGGCAATGAATCAGCCTAAACCCCTGGATTCTCGGCTAATCAACCACAGCCAACAGTTCTTAGGTAAGAACTCCTGGTACGGTGGTCCCACATCTGCTGACCCAGATAGCAAGGTGCTTACAGCCCTTGATAATAGCTTGACTGCTGAAGGCTGGGATGCCACTACTCCGGAGTACTGGGCGGAGCTTGAGAAGCGTAAGAAGAAGTACTTACCACATCGAGTTCAGAAAGCTCAAGCTCCTGCAGGCAAGCAACGTAATCCAGTAGCCGGAGGTAGCACTCAATCTGGTGGAGGAGGCGCTTCTTTCTCCATCTCCGCTGAACGAGTGCAAGCTATCAAATCTGCAGGTATGTGGGAAGACCCCAAAGCCCGTGCCCAAATGATTAAGAGCTATCGTGAGTACGACAAACAAAATTCAAGGAACTGAAATGGCAACCAAACCTACAACCCAAGACGATGATCGCACCAAAATCGGCGGAGCATTAGACATCCGCGGAGACCGAGGCGCAGAAGACGATGAACGGGGGACTTCCGGCTTGTCCTCGGATGATGAGTTTGAGAAGTTTATGGAAGCAGAGTTCACACAGACTGCTTTGCCTAATCCCCCTGCTCTTGCTGGGTATCATCTGGTATGGCTGACAACCGCGAGTCAGTATGACAGCATCCAGAAACGCCAACGCTTGGGCTACTCCCCTGTGCGTCAGTCGGAGATGCCGGGATTCGATGCGTCCAATGGCCAGACTCTTGCTGGGTATGACGGACATGTAACCTGCAACGAAATGGTTCTGTTCAAGATCCAGCAAGACCGGTATCAGAAGATTATGTCTTTCTATCACCACAAGAAGCCGCTGGAAGAGGAAGAAGGGATCGTGGGTAAGTTCAATGACCAAGGCGAGCGCCTCAACGACCGAGACGACGGCATTGACGCAATGGAAAAAGAAATGGCTGCCCAACGTCGAAAAACTCCAACTTTTTCCTAAAACACGGTATATAATCGCACTCAGGTAAATGGATATTAAAAGATTTGCTGTAATAGCAGTTCGTTAGTATCTATTGCCCGAGTCTGATAATCGCATAGGTTGAGCCAAAGCTCCCGACGTTGATTTGTTGACCCGCCAGAGACCGAAAGGTCATTGTCGATTCTTCATCTTTTCATAAGGAGTGCTCAACATGAGTGCAACTGCTTCTCCATACGGCTTGCAGCCCGTATACCACCCTTCTGGTCTGGACCGCGCAGCGGCCTACACCATCAATCCCACCTACAACACGGCCATCTACAAAGGTGACCCTGTTATCCTGAACACCAACGGTACAGTTACAGTCGGCACTGCCGCTGCGGCTCTGCTCGGCGTGTTCATGGGTTGTGAATATGTGGACGCCACCGGCAAACCCACAGTTAGCAACTACTACCCTGCCTCCCAAGCTGTTCAAACTGGTTCGGTTATTACAGCCTGGGTCATCACTGATCTGGAAACGGTGTACGAAGTTCAGATGTCTGGCCAGCTTTCTGCTACCTTGGCAACTGCCATGGGCGCGATTGGTGATGAAGCCGACATTATCTACACAGCAGGTACTGCTGCAACGGGCTTGTCTGCCTGCGCACTGAACACAGTGCTGGCCGGCGCTGCCGCTCAGAAGCAGTTCCGTATCGTTGGTTTTGGATTGGCGCCTGATAACGCTGCTACTGACCTGTATCCTGTCGTTCGCGTGACCTTGGCTAACACCCAGTTCCGCGCACCTACAACCGCCATCTAAGGAGTAAATCATGGCAGCACCAATGCGCAGTACGGACTTTCGGCCCATCGTTGAGCCAATTCTTAATCAATACTTTGACGGCGTCTACAATCAACGCAAAGACGAATGGAAACAAGTGTTCCAGGAAGTCGCGGCAACGATTGAACGGGCTTACTTCGAAGAGCCTGTAGGCTATGGCTTCGGCGCAGCTCCTGAGTTGCCCGATGGTATGCCTGTGACCTACCAACAAGGCGGTGTCCTATTCAACAAGCGTTACACTTACAAAGTGTTCGGCTTGGCCTTCGCTCTTACCAAAATCTTGGTGGAAGATGGGGATCACATCAACATCGGCGCAACCTTCAGCAAGCACTTGGCCCAATCCCTGATTGAAACCAAAGAGCTGCGTTGCGCTAACGTCCTGAATCGGGCCTTCAACTCGTCCTATCTGGGCGGGGATGGTATCTGCTTGTCGAGTGCGTCGCACCCGATCATCGGCGGTACTTTCAGTAACATCCTGGCTACCCCTGCCGCTCTGTCCCAGACTTCTCTGGAGCAGATGTTGATCCAAATCCGCAAGGCTGTGGACAACAATGGTAAGAAGATCCGCTTGCAAGGCAAGAAGCTGGTGGTCTCTGCTGACAACGTGTTCCAAGGCGAAGTATTGCTGAAGTCGGTCCTGCGTGCGGGCACTAACAACAACGATATCAACCCTATCAAATCCACCAGCAATACGGTGGAGAGCGATCCCGCTGTTCTGTCTCGCCTGACCTCGACCACCGCTTGGTGGGTGTCTACTGACGCTCCTGAGGGCGCCAAGTTGATCGTCCGTCGCAAATTGAGTAAGTCCATGGAAGGCGACTTCGAAACTGACTCCGTACGCTACAAAGCTACTGAGCGTTACATCGAAGGCTGGACCGACCCCCGCTGTTTGTTCGGTACCCCTGGGGCCTAACTGTAGGCCATTCCCCACCAGCCTTAAAACTGGTGGGCTCTTTTTAAACCGAGTGGTTCAAGCCACAGGAGCTCAAAATGCAAATCTCTGATGACCTCTATCTGGGCGCTGCCCTGATTCCCTCCGTATCTGATGCGGCCAATCCTTCGCTTATGACGCAAGGCGTTGGTCCAATGGGTCGCGTGTATATCTGGGACGTAAACCCTGTAGCTCTAGTGGCTAACGGCTTGTCTGTCTCAGCTACTCCAGGCGCTGCTGGTAATTTGGTCCTCGCAGCAGGTGCGGGTGTCACAGTTGCTGTTCGGCCTGACGGTAGCAATGCCTACGTTCTTGACGTTCCTCGCTGTGTGACTGTGACAGCTGCAGGCGCTAATGCTGCAACCTTCACGGTATACGGCTTCGACCAGTATGGTCAAGCAATGAGCCAGCTGCTTGCTGCTCCTAGCACAAGTACTGTAACCACAACCAAAGCGTTCAAATCAGTCACCCGTATCGCTATCAGCGCTGCTGCTGGCTCTGCGATTACGGCTGGTTTCAACGACAAGTTGGGTCTGCCTGTTCGTGTGGCGGATGTAGGCTACGTGACTTCGGTCAAGTACAACGCTACTTTGGCGGCTGACGCTGGTACCTTCGTTGCGGCTGACGTGACCTCTCCCGCCACTGTGTCTACTACGGATGTTCGTGGTTGCTACACTCCCTCAAGCGCTTGCGGTAGCAAACGTCTGGTGATGACTATTGCTCTGCCTGCTATTGCCTGTGGCCCCAACGCCACCCGCATCGGCGCAGCTGGCGTAGACCAAGCCTAAAGGTAGCCAGCGATGGCTACTTCCGGCACTGTTGGTCAGACTGTAATTGACGTCACCAACGTCATTGAACACGCCTACCGCAGGTGCGGGAAACTAGCCTCTACAATTTCTTCCGAGTTGCAACTGTCAGCTCGGGAGAACTTGTTCTTCTTACTTAGCGACCTCGCCAACCGAGGTTTATCCCTATGGTGTGTGCAGAAGCAAGTCCTCGGAGTAACCGCTAATCAAGTCCAGTTCCCGTTACAAGCAGGGACTGTGGATGTGATGACAACGCTCTATCGCACCAAGACTGACTTAACCGGCTCTACGATTAGTGGAGTAGGGTGGCAAGGGATAGACCTCGGCGTAGGCAATGAGACTGCTGCTTACAATGCGGCAATTACATTCACGGGGGCTACTACACCTACCTTGGTGTTTGAGTCTAGTACAGATAATGTAACCTGGATCCAACAGGCTTCTTTCCTGTCGGGCGTTGCGGTTGCTGCTAATACTTGGATCTGCGTAGATGCTGACAATGCTCCCGCTGTCCAGTACTGGCGTGTGAGAGATACTTCTGGAATCTTGCCTACCGTAGGGACTTTGGTATTTAGCGCCATGCCATATGAGATCCCGATGGCTAAGTTATCGAATGATGACTATGCAGCTTTGCCTAACAAAACCTTTACTGTCCCTAGCGGATCCAAAAGCCTGCAGTTCTGGTTTGATAAACAGACAACTCCTCGGCTCTGGATATGGCCAGCATCACAAGCTTCTGACGATCAAATTGTTGTGTGGACACAGAAACATATACAAGACGTTGGGGCGCTAACTAATGCTCTAGACATCCCCCAGCGATGGCTTGAATCAATCATCCTACTTTTAGCTTGCCGTTGTGCAGTAGAGTTGCCTATTGGGGAGTTACCCCCTGGTCGGCTTGAGTACTTGGAAGCCAAGAGTGCTGAGCATCTAGCCCAGGCTGAGGACGGGGAGTCTGACGGTTCTCCAATCCGGCTAGCCCCCAATATTGGGGGTTATACGTCGTGAGCCTGTACCTCGACACAAGCAGCCAATCCTCACGAGCTATTGCAACCTGTGATCGTTGTAAGCTTAAGGTGGCCTACAGCACGCTTGTGGCAGATGGAAATGTACCTGGTCTTAGAGTTTGCCCCGATTGCAGCGATAACCTGGACCCTTGGAGGCTTCCTCCCCGGAAAGGTGAGGACATCACTTTAAGATACCCAAGGCCAGATGAACCGCTGACCTCATAGGATTACAAGATGGCATATACTGATGTTTTTGGCGGATCAACTGTACAACCCTCAGACGTCCAGTTTGCCTCAGTTGCACTGAGCGCCAATATTACTACCGCTTGGCCCGTGTACGCCACAGGTACTACGCAGGTAATGGCTCGGATTATGAAGGTAGTAGCCTCAGTAGGCTCCCTCACAATCTCCTTACCTGACGCTACAAAGACAGGTACTGGGCAGGACGTTCTTTTTGATAACTCCGGCTCCAATACATTTACAGTCCTTGACTTTGCGGGTAATGTCGTAGCTACAATGACAGCTGGGCAGGTCAAGTACTTGTATCTCAGTGATGCTAGTACCCAAGCCGGATCCTGGCGCGTGTCATTGTTTGGAGCTGCTGCAAGCGCACTTGATGCTGCTTCCCTTGCTGGACTCGGACTCAAGGCAATCACCACCACGCTCAATACAGCTGCGGTAACTACAGTCATCAACAGCAACACCTCAGTTCTTGCTGCAGATCGTTCTAAAGTATTCGTTTGGACTGGCGTTAGCGGAACCGTTACGCTACCCACTACGGTCGGTTCAACTAGCGACTACGCAATCGAAGTCCGTAATCAAGGTACAGGTACACTGACGCTTGCGCCGGTCGGTGGCTCAGTTATTGACGGTTCTTCTACAATCACCCTATCGGTGGGCGAGAGCTGTTTTGTCCACATGGGAGCGGCTGATTGGTACACTGTTGGCCGGGGCCGGAATACAGCTTTCAACTTTACCCAGCTCTCTAAGGTTATCACAGGGGGTAGCACTACACTGACGCTCACTGAAGCAAGCAACGTGGTGCAGAAGTACACTGGCGCACTGGTTAGCAACGCCACCGTTGTGCTTCCAGCCGTAGTACAAGTTTACTATGTTAGTAACAGCACAACAGGGTTGTTCACGCTGACCTTCAGTTGCGCAGCAGGCGGAACAACTGTACAGGTCACTCAGAACCAAGCCGCTATCTTGTTCTGTGATGGCACTAACATTGTCAATGCTAATACCTCGATACAAGGCGGTATTAGCACATTGCAGTTTGGTCCAGGAAGCGTTACTGCTCCCTCAGTTGCCTTCAATGAAGTCGCTACTGGCTTCTATCAGTATGCGTCCCATGAGATTGGCGTAACTTCGAATGGTGTTTACTTAGGGAGATTCACTAGTCTTGGTTGGTTAGGAGCAGTCAATGGTACTCTCGGGGCAACAACCCCAGCTGCAGCTACAGTCACAACCCTGACTGCTACTGGTGCAACTGTACTAAACGGCACAACGATTCCCGCTACTAGCACGCTGCTGACTACGCTCACCGGCGCACCGATCAACAGTCCGACATTCACCGGTACTGTTGTTCTTCCCTCGACCACAAGTATCGGGCTAGTCTCATCTACTGAGATTGGCTATGTGGACGGAGTAACAAGCGCTATTCAGGGACAGATTGATGCGAAAGCGCCTATTGCATCTCCTACATTTACAGGTACGGTAACGATACCCGGCGGAGCAAACATTTCCGGGTACGCGCCGATTGCCTCCCCCACGTTTACAGGAGTTCCAACAGCTCCCACGCCTGCTACACTAGATAATAGCACAACGATCGCAACGACTGCGTACGTGGTCAATCGAGTAGCTTCTGCAATCTTTACTGGATACGCTAGTACTATCCGGGAATCTCAAACTGCCACAGCTAGTCAGACCGTGTTCAACCTAACGAACACGTACCAAGTGGGTACGAACAGCATAAACATCTATATAAATGGTGTTCGTCAGTTTAGCTCAGCTTACGCAGAAACCACCAACCAGCGTATCACGTTTACCTCTGGGTTGACTGCTGGAGATGTGGTTCTGTTCGAGATAGGCGTGGTTACGTCCGGGACAACGACTGCTGCAAGCGCCGTATCTTACTCACCAACTACCAATCTAGCAGACAACAACGTCCAAGATGCGCTTACCACGCTAGCTGGTCGCGGTGTTGAGCCTTTCGTCCTTATGAACCTAGGAGTCATCTAAATGTCAACAACTGCAAACTACGCAGCAACGCCCAACTTGGGCATTGCCAATATCAGCACAGCGAACACCAACAAAGATGGAACAGGAACCATCGGCACGGTGTTGACCGCTGGCGCATCGGGTTCACGCATCGACGGTATTGATGTCAAGGCTACAGCGACTACAACCGCTGGCGCTATCCGTGTGTTCATCCACAACGGCACAACAGCATTCATGCTCACAGAGATTCCTGTGCTGGCAGTCACATCCTCTGCTACTGCTCCTGCATGGGAAGTGCAGTTGAACGCTGGAACGATGAGCAACCTATTCCCCATCGTCTTGCCGACAGGCTACAGCCTTCGCGCATCGACCAACAACGGAGAGACATTCAACGTGTTCGCACTCGGAGGTAACTTCTAATGAACAAAGGTACATACGGATACCCGCTTCCTCCTAATGCTACGACTCGGGTTGCACCTCCTGAGTGGAGAAGCTACAAGCTGATTACAGCTACGACCAGCGCAGAGGTTGTCCCACAGAACGTCTATCAGATGCTGGTAGCGGTTTGGGGTGGGGGCGGAAGTGGTTCTGGCTTGAACGGCGGCGCAGGTGCTGGAGGTGGTGGAGGCGGGGGGTACGCAATGGGCATCGTTGATGTGGTCCCCGGCCAGTTGTTGCCAACCATCACATGCGGAGGTGTTGGTGGCACGTCTTCATTTGGCACGTTGCTATCTGCTACTGGAGGAGCTACAGCGGCCAGTGCTACAGGGGGTGCGGGTGGTACTGGTGCGGCAGCGTCTAGCTTACGTGGCGCATTTACCGCAAGCGGCGGCGCTGGAGGAACGACAACCGTAGGAGGAACAGGCGGTGGCGGTGCTGCTGCTGGTTCCATATACGGCAACGGAGGCGCTGGCGGGACTGCCGCTGGTGGCAGCAGCGGTGGAGGCGGAGGCGGTTTGGGCGGCGGCACAGGCGGTAGTCCATCCGGCTCCAATAGTGGTGGAGGTGGAGGCGGTATTGGATATGTAGGCGGTAGTCCATCTTCCAATGGTGGTGGTGGAGGTGGCGGTACTGGTGGTCCCGGGCAAGCTACAGGTGGTGGTGGTGCTGGAACTATGGCTGCGGGTGGTACTGCGCCTAATGCAGGAAGTTCTCCGGTTTTAAATTACTCGGTATTCGACATGCTTTTCCATAAGTTGCTTGGCGGCGGCGGTGGCGGCGGTGCGCAAACTGCGGTAAACGCTGGTGCTGGAGGTACTGGGGGCGGTGGTGGCGGTGTCAATATTGCTGCTACTACTGGATTAAACGCCGGAAATGGAGGCTTTGGCGGTGGCGGCGGTGGCGGTGGCGCATCTACTGCGCCATCTGGCGGTGCTGGTGCTGGTGGCTTTGGCGGCGGTGGCGGCGGCATTGGTGCTGGTACAGTAACTTCCGCAGTAACTGCTGGCAACGGTGGATATGGTGGCGGTGGCGGCGGTGGTGGTGGCAATGGAGGCACTCCAGCAGCAGGCACTGGGGGCATAGGCATAGGAATTCTCTACTGGACAGAAGGATACTAATCATGTACGCATGGATTGAAAACGGAATCATTCGGGACATCGCTCACGCAGCACCTGAAGGCCTCTACCACCCAGACATCGCTGTTCACTATGACACAGAGGTACCTGCTGATGCAGAGAACGGCGACACGTTTGAAGATGGAGTGCTGACAAAGCGCCCTATCCCAGAACCTGCACCAGCACCTGAACCAGTAGCGGCAAAGCCTCCCAAGGTGAGCGTCATCGAATACAAGATGTTGTTCACCAGCATGGAGCGCATTGCGGTGAAGGCATCTGCTGACCCGGTGATTGTTGACTTGCAAGAGTTGATGAATGACCCGCGCACAGTGAACGTCGATTTGTCGTTGCAGTCAATCAGCGATGCGCTCGACTACATGACTGCGCTTGGCTTGATTGGCGCAGGGCGCAAGGCTGAGATTCTGACGGGTGAGGTGAAGTAATGGCACTAACAAAAGCACTACCTTCCGTTGGGGGCTTGCCGGATCAGACGGGTAATGCTGGTAAGTACCTGACCACTGATGCGACTACTCCGAGTTGGTCGGCTGTTACTCCACCTTCTATTGTGCGCTCTGCAAGGACATCAAACACAATTCTCGCAGCGGCAGATAGTCAATCGCTAATTGACATTACAAGCGGAACATTTTCGCAGACATTCACGGCAGCGGCAACGCTCGGCAGTGGTTGGTTTTGCTATATCCGAAACAGCGGAACTGGTGTCATTACGCTCGACCCCAATGCGAGTGAAACGATTGATGGTACAACTACATTCACGCTACAGCCCGGAAATCGCATACTGGTTCAATGTGATGGCTCAAACTTTTACTCTGCCATAAATAACGCACTTGCTGGCAACAGTAGCGTGTACCTGACAACCGGGAACGGGTACGGGTCTACCAATACAGCGATACGCAGATTCACAACAGCGATTACCAATGTAGGAACCGCAATTACCTATGCGGACAGCGCGACACTTGGAGCCTCATTCACTATCAATGAAACAGGCCTCTATTCGATTACATATTCGGAAGCGCTAACCCCTACAGGTTATTTTTTTGGTACATCGCTTAATTCTGCGCAACTGACAACCCTATTTCAAAGCATTACATCTTCCAGTAAGTTGGGTTCCGCTGCAAGTGCAGTCGCCAACACATCAACTATTGCATCAATAGTTGTACGACTATCTGTTGGTGATGTAGTTAGGCCGCACGCTGGTGGGGCCTGCAACGACGGAGACCAAACAAACAGATTTTCAATAGTAAAGGTCGCGTCATGAAATTACTTGTAAACACGCCAACAGGCGCACAGGAACTGATCGAAATCGGCGAGGGCGGCGGGTACTTCGATGCAACTCTGGTTATCTGGGATGAGCGCAATGACGGGGATGTCCCAGTAATCACACTTGGCGGCATGGTGCGAGAGGGAAATGATTTGATCTTTTCGCAAGCACGAATGGATCAACACTTACTAGCCTTGCGTCCACTGGTACCAGCATCAGTCTCGCCACGCCAAATCCGACAAGCATTGACCCGCGCAGGGTTGCGTACAAGCGTTGAGGCGGCAGTCGCTGAATCAGACGCCGATACACGCGACTGGTACGAGTTCGCAACTGAGTTTCAACGTGCATCGCCGGTTGTTGCTGCGCTGGGTGCTGCGTTGTCGGTATCCGACGCGCAGTTGGATGATTTGTGGACTCTGGCATCAACCCTATGACTGAACGCCTCCTCCCCGCTATTGACATGAAGCCCGACACCGAGCGTGTCGATGACCAGCGCACTACCAATACCTGCGTTGCCCACGCTGCAACGTCGGCTATTGAGCTTTGCTACAAGCGTGCAGGGCAACCTATCGACTTGTCTCGCGCCTACCTGTACAACGGGTTAGCTAAGTTCGCCAGAAGCATGGGCATCATGGACGGAGCGCAGTATGGTGGATTGGTTCTCACGCTGAACAAGTATGGATTGTGCCGAGAAGAAACCATGCCGTACTTGGACTATGACTACGACCCTTCAGCAGAGGCGGTTGCAGAGGCCAAGCAGTTGTTTCCTGCTGGCGCGACTGCGTTCTATGGATGCTCCAACCTGCATGACATAAAGGTGTCGCTCAATCAGGGCAAGCCAGTGATGTTGACGATCAGAGCTAACAATGGCTTTGCTGCATTGACTGGCCCTTGGAGAGAACATACTTGGGACTTTAGTGAGCCGATGTTCGGGATGCACGCTGTGCTTTGCATTGGCTATGACGATGCAGTAGGACGCTTGCTCTGTGAAAACTCTTGGGGGCCACAGTGGGGTGATGGTGGCTTCTTCGGCTGTCCGTATGAAGCTGTTACTTCTAATTCTGTTGTGCTTGATGGCTATCACTTCACAAAGCTGCCCGTTGGCTTTGTGGCGATGGAAGGCTATGTTGACGCTGGCTTGCCAGTTTATGACGCTGTTACCCAACTGCTGACGCTTCCACGGGTTTCTTACTCCCCTCCGAATTGGGGTACGCCAAAGCTGTTCCACAACGTAGTCCTGCGCCTGACGCTCAAGGGAACGGTAGAGGTTAACTCGCCTTTCTTTAGCCCCGGAAATGGTTGCTACTTCCTGCACAAATCCTTCGATGACAAGATTCGCCTCGGTGTGGATCGTGTGATGGTCGGCGATGTTGAGTACAACAACGTGATGGTGATGGGCGAGGAAATGTTTGAACTTGTTTCGATAGGTGTGATGTGAACAGGATCATCAATGTCCTACTTGCTTTGGATAACTTTCTATTTGCCCTCCTTACTCTGGGAGGAAGCTACCCGTTTGAATCCTTTTCTAGTGCTGCTTACCGGGCTGAATCAATGGGTAAGTTCTACGGCAAAGCCCGTCCAGTTATCGACTGGATCTTTGGATTGCTCGGGCAAAAAGATCACTGCAAGCAAGCCTATTTCAGCGCTAAGTTGAACCTACCTTTGGACATGAGATGACCACAGACAAGTACATCGACAACTTATCCCGAATGCTCTGGGATGACGCGATGATCGCCACCCGATTTACGCTGTCAGCGTCTGAGTTTTTCTGGGGCATTACTCTGATGACTTGGGGTGCAGCGCACAACTTGTTTGCCCGTCCTACATACCGCTACATGGACCTGTTGGGCAATGAGTACGGCTGGGGCGCGGTGTTCCTGCTGTCCTCTGTACTCCAGATGACCATCGTGCTACGCAACGACTTTGACAGTTGTTTTGCCCGCTACTTCGCCGGGTTCAACGCTGTGCTATGGATCGTGAGTATCGGGGGCTGCTACTTGTCGGTCTACCCCCCACCAGCCGCCATGAGCGGGGAGCTTGCACTGACCTTCGCCGCAATTTGGATATGGATCAGGCCAGCCATTCTCAAACGGGGGCCAAAGCTATGAGCGACGAGCCCAAGAACCGACGTGCGGAAGACGCCCATCAAGTCACTCTGGTTGACGTGATGACCCTGCTGCGTGAAATGGAAGGCAACCAGCAAGGCTACATGAGTGCGTTTGTTCTGGATGACTTGGGCAAGCCCGACTACACAGGCCACCGACTCGCGCACAAAGCAGCGATGGAGGCAGCAGCAGCTACGCAGGCATATAAAAACGGGCTGACCAAAACCATGATTGATTGGGCCGCTAAGGGCTTGGCCGGAATGATCGTATTGGCCTTGGTTAATGGGGGCATGACTTACGTCGCGCAGCACATCAAATGACCTCCGAAACCGAGTTTTTAATAGTCACTGGTATTGCTCTTATCTTCGTGATACTGGCTATCGTCTACGACCTAACATTCAACGACCCGCTCTACAAAGCAGATCAAGAAAGACAGAAGAAGAAATGACATGGCACCTCAGAGACTTGGTGACGGACGAGCGCACGGGACGACTGCGGGAGACAAAGCTGTGGAGCAATATCGGAAAAGCAGCGATGACATTTGCCTTCATGCTTGTAGTAGCGCGCGGTGCTGGTACGGAGTGGCTTTGGCTGACGTATGGCGGTGTGGTTGTCCTGCACGAACTTGGCAGCAAGGTATTGAACCAACAGCAACAGAAACTCGACAAGGAGAAGCCAAATGAATGACGACATGAAACTCAGCACAGCCGGGTTACAGATGATGATGAACGCAGAAGGGTTACGCCTTGAATCGTATCGCTGCCCTGCCAATGTCTTGACTATTGGTTTTGGACACACTGGCCCTGACGTAGTAGAGGGCATGGTCATTACAGGGGATCAAGCCTCAAGGCTGCTGCGTGATGACCTTCACTTCGCTGAAATTGGTGTGCGTACCTATGCAACGGTGCCTCTGACGCAGGGGCAGTTTGATAGCCTGGTGGACTTTGCGTTCAATTGTGGCATCGGTGCGTTGCGTAGCTCAACCCTACTCAAGAAACTTAACAGCCGGGACTACCTTGGCGCAAGTGAAGAATTCCACAAGTGGGACATGGCAGGTGGTAAGCACCTGCCGGGGTTGGCTCGTCGTCGGGAAGCAGAGAAAGAACTGTTCATCGGTGGGGGGATATGAATCCCCAGCTAATCATCGCCGCACTGATAGCCGCAGCAGGATTTGGCTCGGCTTGGAAACTTCAATCACTACGAATGGATGCAAGGGAAAATGATTATGCACAGCAAGCCTTGGTTAATGAGCGATCTGCGGCAACGTCGGCTATTCGGCGCACTGAGGCGTTCATCGCAGCAACGAGCGCAGCAACGGTTCGGGCTACTGCTCTTAGGCGTGACGCTGATGCTGCTAGTGCTGGCCTTATCGGGCTGTCACACGCAGCCGATACAGCCTTGCGAGATAGCGCCGCTTCCCTCGATGCCTGCACTGTCACAGCCACTACCTTCCGTGAGCTATTCACTGACAGCACAGAACGATATACAATGCTGGCAGCAACGGCTTCGAGGCACGTTAACGACATCCAAGCCCTAAAAGACGCTTGGCCCAAATGATAGCGAATGCCTACTTAAGTAGCATTTTCGATAGTAAACAGCGATAATACATAAACCACGGAGCTACACAAATGACAGGGATAATCAACAGTGCGGTGAACCCCTACAACAGTGGGGCGACACTCAGCCAAGCAGAGATCGACGGAGCAAAGGCTTGGAGTGTAGGCAAGACAGGCGCAGAAGTATCTGCTGCCGCAGCACAATTGGGCATTACGCCAGAGCAACTCTCACAGGCGGGTATCACCGCTAATTACGGGGGCGGCGCAGCAATCAGCCAAGCGGAGATCGATGGCTCAAGAAAATGGGCGAATGGAAAGTCTGCATCTGAGATCGCTACTGCTGGGCAGACGCTCGGGCTAAATGCAGATCAGTTCGGATCAGTGTTCGGTGCGCAGGGTTCCGATGTTACTGGCAAGGGTTACGGCACTACTGGCGGGTTGCAGGATCAGTACAAAAATCTGACCTACAACCAAGCAACAAATACTTGGATTGCGCCAGTTGCCCCTACGCCGGAACCTACACCTGTAGATCCCGGACCTGGGCCACTAACCGTAACGACTCCCCCACCAGTGCCGATCACTACAGCTAATAACTTCCAGACGCCGGTGTTCGATCAGCTGTACTCCCAAATGCAACAGCATCCGCAAGGAGCAGCCCGCGCTTCAATAGCGGCTCCTCAGTTTAACTTCCAAGCTAGGCCTCAGCAACCTACTGCCCAACCTGCTCCTCCACCAGGAGCATTGACTCAAGCGGTTTCTCAGCCTCCAACAGGAGTCTAGTAGATGCAAAACTTCACGTATGCCCAGCTTCTGGTGCTAGTGCCTCAGTATGCTGAGCGTACTGATACAGCGTTTGCTGCGCAGATTCCAACGTTCATTTCGTTAGCAGAGAACCGTATAGCGACGGAGCTAAAACAGCAAGGCTTTCAAGCTGTGGTTAGCGGAGCCCTTCCAGTAACGTCCACTATGGATAAGCCAAGTTACTGGAAGGAGACAATCTCCTTTAATTTTACAGACACTACAGGTAATCGGACTCAGTTAGTGTTACGCCCGTTGGAGTATGTCCGCAATTACTGGCCCAACTCTTCGCTTCAAGGCACTCCTAGGTTCTACGCTGACTACAACGCTACGCACTTTCTACTTGGTCCTACTCCTTCAGCCCCACTTAGCTTTGAGCTAGTGTACTATGCACGTCTACAGCCACTGACTGCTGCTAATGATACTAATTGGATGACTGAGAATATGCCACAAGTACTCTTAGCTGCTGTTATGGTTGAGGCTTGCCGCTATATTAAGAACCCAACTCGACAAGGCGTGTGGGAAGAGATGTACACTTCCTCTGCTAGCGCTCTAAAGCAAGAGAGTGCAGAGCGTATTGCCGATCGTTCAATCGTGTTTACAAGGCCATAGGTATGGCTGACCAACTCTACGTTTTTAGCAGCCAGCCTGGAGTTCGGAGGGACGGCACGGATCTCGACGCGCCGTACTACAACGACCCAATCTGGGTACGCTGGCAACGAGGTAAGCCTCGGAAAATAGGTGGCTATCAGTCAATGACGACAGTTGCTAACGGGCCGGTTAGAGCTGTAATGCTCGATGCCCGTGGGGGAGTTTACTCTACCCATCTGTTTAGCCAATGGGGTATTCAACGGGTTCAGTTCGCCTTCAACGGATCAGCTGGCGCTATCGAGGACCGGACTCCCGCCGGATTTGTAGCCGATGCTAACCTGAATTGGTCCTACGACTCGATGTACTCGGCCACTGGCGGGGCATACTCGGCAATCATTGCGTCTAGCTCTCCCGATGTGTTAGACATCGCCAGCGACTCAACGGGTTACATCTACGCAGGCAACATCGCTAATAATGAGCCGTTGGTTCAAGTTGCTGACGGTAGCGGAGCGGTCCGCACCTCTGGCGGCATCTGCGTCCTTCCGCCATTCTTGTTTGTATACGGGTCTAACGGTCTGATACGCAATAGTAACACCAATGACTATTCAGCCGCTACGGGCTGGACTATCGGTGGCGCAAACCTGGCCGCTAGCAACAACGTTAGCGCATCCAAGATAGTCTATGGTCAAGCGATTAGGGGCGGCTCACAGGCGCCTGCAGGGCTCTTCTGGGGCATGGATTCACTCTTCCGAGTTTCCTTTATTGGAGGCACTTCGCTTTGGCAGTATGACACTCTAGCTTGCCCAACCACTGTGCTGTCTAAGAATTCTATTGTTGAGCATGAAGGCAAGTTCTTCTGGCCGGGGGTTGACCGGTTTATGTTCTATAACGGGGTGGTCCAGGAGTTGGCTAACCAGATGAACGCCAACTACTTCTTTGACAATATCAATTGGACCTATAGAAATAAGATTTGGGGTGTCAAGGTTGCGCGGTTTGGGGAGATTTGGTGGTTCTACCCCCGGGGTACAGACACGGAGTGTGGGAACGCTGTTATCTTCAACTACCGGGAAAATACTTGGTATGACGCGGCCAAGCAACGTACTGCTGGAGCACCTGCAGGTGTCTTCCGCTTCCCCGTATGGGCAGGCCATGAAGACTCCACAAGTACAACGCTCCTGACCACTGGGCTAAACTTGGTCACTTCAGCAGCTACGCTAGCGGGTAGCCCTATACTCACTTTCACGGCGACTACGGGAGTAGTTGACGGTATGGCTGTGTTTGGTACAGGTATTCCAAACAATACATTTGTGCTCTCCCATACAGGGACTACTGTCACTCTAACGCTTAACACGACAGGCGTTGCTATTAGCGCCACCATCGCATTTACATCAATGACTGTAGGATTTGTAAACAATAATACTGTTACCGGCGGGACCTCTGGAGCTACGGGTACAGCCGTTAGGGTATTGACAAATGGTATTAACGTTAGCAATGTAGTCGGGACATTCGTGTCAGGGGAGACGATCACAGGGTTGGCTGGCGCTACCGCCAAGCTGCAAAGCGCTCCGGTTGCCCAGACCTTGGTGACGCAGTACCAACAGGAATTCGGTTGGGACAAGACCGTTGGGGCTAATACAACTGCTATTCTATCTGGCTATACTTCCGCTAACTTCGGCTTTGCCACCGGCGGACCTTTTGACGATGTCCCAAAGACAATGGACGCGTTAACTCGTATAACTAGAATCGAGCCGGACTTTAACCAGAACGGTACAATGACTTTAGAGGTTGTAGGTAGGTCATTTGCTCAAGATACTGAGGCTGTGATAAACACGTACCAAATGGGAGTTGGAGATAGCTTCAAGAACATGGGCGATCAGGCTCGGATTATGAAACTCAAATTCTCCTCAAACACGCTTGGCGGGTTTTATGAGCAGGGTCAGATTATGGTGACTTTAGAGCCGGGCGATGAGCGGTCGACAAAATGATTATCTCATCCGCTTATTTTCCAGAGCCATACGGGTTAAAATTTAGGGAATGGGGCGCTATCATAGCTGAACAGCTTAGCGCCTACGGCATATCTGCCCCGATAGACGATGACAGTTGGAGAACATGGGTCAGCGCACTGTTTGAAGTGCCTCAACTTGTGGCAATGAATATCCCGCAAGCCGACGGTTTTGAAGACTGGACGGGCTGGGCAAATCAATTTATTGGATCAGTGAGGTAATAAGTAATGTCCTGGCAAATAGACCCTAGTACCATAGACCCTGATACGGGTGAATACTCCATGATGTGGGTAGATGACGGGGGAGGAAGCCCTAACACTACTGGAGCTGACCCTATAGCTATTACCCAAGAACAGTACGATAGGGCACGGGCTGAGGAGATGGGTATTACCTATGAGCAATACTTAGCTATCGCTCAAGAGGATACTAAAAGCACTAAAGTTCCGCACGATAACACGACATATGCGGGGGTATACTCAGACGGTAAAGGTGGTTGGGTAAACCTTAAGGGCGAATCTGTAAATCCAGATGGATCCCCTGTAAACACAAACCGAGACATATGGCCACTTGTAGGGATTGGTGGAGCTGTTACCGCTGTTACAGGGCTTAAGCCAGACGCAAACCAGTCTACGGCCGAAGTTAATAAGCTAATAAATCAAGACACAGCTCTATCTACTGGGACGGTTCCGGCTATATCTAATCCGTTCGCAGGTATCCCCACGACGTCTAGTGGGTCAATCGACTGGAAGACACTACTCGGAACTGCGGGAACAGCCTTGGGGGTTGCTGGGGCAGCGACGCAAACCCCGGCTAATGTTAGGACCATTGCGGAGCTCCGTGCGGGTATGTCCCCTGACAGTACTAAAGTTAGCGGTTGGACGCAGGCGCAGCTCGACAAGATGAACACGCTTCACCCTGTCGGCTTTGACAATCAGCATACAGCTACTGGGTATTGGAATGTGGAACGGCCGGGGACTTACACCTCGTATATTCCTCCGGCATCTGTAACCGATTCCTCCACTGCGGTTGACCCTATTACTGGGGGAACTTCTTTGGGGCACCTTCTCAGTCACGTCACTGGGAATAATCCCGTTACTACAGGAGGTGCTACTACCACTGGCGGGGGGACTACAACGAGTCATCCAACAACAGGTACAACCACCCAAGTCGTAGATACTGGGAATCATCCCACTACTACAGGCACACCTAACGTGTCACCCCTGCCTGTAGTTACAGGCACACCTAACGTGTCACCCCTGCCTGTAGTTACAGGCACACCTAACGTGTCACCCCTGCCTGTAACTACAGGCGGAGGGACAGCAGTACCTTCTTTTGTAGTAAATAGTAATGCAGATATTTGGAACCTTTTAGGCTTCACAGTAAACCCGGACGGAACGGTAGACTCTAGTCATATACCTCATTTAGCTGCGGGAGGCCAAATTCCGGATGTGAACAGAGTTCATGGAGCACTATCTCAAGCGTTTTCTGGTCCAGTCAAAGGAGCAGATAGCGGGCAATCCGATTTGATTTCGGCTAAGCTATCCTCTGGAGAGTACGTAATGGATGCCGAGTCAGTCTCAGCTCTAGGCGATGGTAATACAGAGGCGGGAGTGGCAAAGTTAGATGAATTACGAAGGCAACTACGAGCACAAAAGCGTAGCGCCCCAGTTGACGGTATCCCCGAGCAGGCCAAGGGCCCGCTTAGCTATATAGGAGCACAGTAATGGCTGATACAACAGCGTCACCCACCGCGTCAAACGCGAACTTTAATTCTGTAACCAACTCAGATATTCCTCTCTGGTATCAGGACTACACAAAGTCCATTGCGAATCAAGCGTCCGACATCTACCAGCAGAACGCAAGTCAGCCTGTGCCTGTCAGGGGTATTGCTGGACTAAATCCTGACCAAATCTCAGCCTTTGACATGACACGGGGGAGTGTGGGTAATTGGCAACCGCAGATGACTAATGCTGCCGGACAAAATGGCCAGATTTCTCCGATGGCCTCAAAGCTGATCGACTACGCGCAAGGCACTGTAGGAGCCCCAGCGGTTGAGACCGGCGCGGCAATGATGCCTTGGGCACAAGGCGCTCAGGATGCGGCTTCTGGCAGTGCCCAAGCTTGGACAGATCCTGGTACTGTGTCCAAGTACATGAGCCCTTACACCTCTCAAGTCGTGGACAACATTTCCCGCCTCGGTCAGCGCAATTGGGAAAACACGATTATGCCGGGGGTCAATTCCAGCATGATCGGTTCCGGTCAGTTTGGATCCACACGCAATGCTGATATTCTTAGCCGTGCTGGGGTGCAGGCCGCGAATGATATAACCGGGCAGCAATCGACCGCCCTACAGGCCGGATACATGGGCGGAGCGGGCATCTTTGCGAATGATGCTCAGCGAGCTCAAGCCCAGCAGCAGCTCCAAGCTCAGACAGCGCTTGCTGGCGGTAATATGATGCAAGGAGCCCTGAGTGCAGATGCGAATCGCGTCCAGGCTCAAGGCCAGCTTCAATCCCAAGTTGCGCTTAGTGGAGCTAATGGAGGGGTGAACGCGCTCAATACCTCATCTACCAACGCAGGTGCGTTAGCTAAGTCCTACCAACAACTTGCTAATACTGATTCTCAGAGTATCCTCAATATTGGTAATCAGCAACAGACGCATCAACAGAATGTGTTGGACGCTGACTATACCGCGGCTCAGCAAGCCCGGAATGATCCATGGTCCCAACTCGGTAATATGACAAGCGCTGTGAGCGGTACTAAATTACCTACAAGCGTGGAAGTGTCTAGCAGCGGGACTCAAGGGGTTCCTCCAAACACCCTTTCAACGGTCGGGTCTACGCTGTTGACCGGCGCTAACATGATCCCTTCTTAGGACACAAAATGGCCGACAACCTATCCGACATTTTCCAAAACGCTGACTTGTCTTTGGAGGATAAATCCAAGATCCTTGCAGACATCGCAGCTCGGGCCAAGCGGGGGGAGGATATTTCAACCGATGCGCTTAGTATTAAAGGTAGTTCAGGGAAGTTATCCACAGGTCCCGTATTTGCTACGCCTACAACCGGGTCGGAAGTAGGGGGACTAGGACTCCCCAAACAACGAGGAGCACTAAGTATAGTGGGCGGAGTTCCTACTGAGGAGCCGGAAACTCCACCCACTCCCCCTGAAGTAGGCGCGCTTAGCCAAGTAGCTCCTGCCGTACAACGGAATAAGCCAGTTGACATTGCGGAGATGCTACAGAAGTTCGTCCCGCAGGATGACTCAAGTTCTAGATACCTAGCTATGGCTGCTGCCTTTTCTAGGCCTACTACTTTCGGCTCCTTCGGGGAAACGATGGGCAATGTGGCTAATGCTCTACTTGAACAGAGACAGAACCAACAGAAGCTCCGTGCTCAATATGCCCCGCTTATCATGCAGCAAGTGGCCGCACAACAGTCAAGAGAAGAGCAAGCCTTCTATAGGCAAGAAGCTCAGCAGCAGGCTCAACAAGCCCAGATTCAAGCGGCTCGTATGGCTCAACAAGGCCGCATGGATCTTGCTGCCCAGAACCAACTAGGCCGAGTAGACATTGCTACACAAAACCAGCAAGCTCTAGCCGAACGAGCAGCGGAAGCTTTAAGATCCCGCGAACAGATAGCATCTGATAGGCTAGAAGCTTCGCGGACGGCAGAGAAACTAGCTGGAAAAGCTCCTCCCGGATATGCTTGGGGGCCAGTTGGACAAGATGGCAACCCAACAATGATAGCTGTCAAAGGAGGACCCGCTGATACTAAGCTTGCTGGCGTACTGAATGCCGACACTATGGCCTTGACCAATTCGATCTCTAGTTTTGATCGTCTCGGTGCTGCGGCTAACCAAGTGTTGAACCACCCTGGGTTACCTGGTATAACTGGGCTTAAAGGGGCCTTGCCCAACATCCCCGGTGGTGCTGCGGCAGATGCCCAGGCCTTGCTCGGGACTTTAAAATCACAGATTGGTTTTGGGGTTCTCCAGGACATGCGGAATAACTCTAAGACTGGCGGAGCTTTAGGTAATGTCTCAGATGCTGAGGGTAAGCGCCTTGAATCCAATTTGGCAGCACTTGAGAAGTCCCAGTCGCTTGAGCAATTCCAGACGAGCTTGAGACAGATTCTAGATTACTCGGAGAAAGCTAAAGACAGGATGCGGGAAGCGTACAACCTAAAGCATGGGGATGTAAGACCTGCCCCTGATGCTACCCCAGTCGGGGGTATGCCTTCGATGGACGCTGTCGCTGCGGAGATTGCTCGCCGTAAGAAAGGCCAATAATGGACTTATCTAAACTCTCAGATAGTGATTTGGAAGCACTCCAATCCGGAGATTTGACTAAACTCTCGGATGCCGGGCTAAACCATTTATCGGGAAAGCCTACAAAGACAAGTAGGGAAGAGTCCCTGTCAGATATTCCCAATGCGTTCGGAACAGGATTTAATCAAGGCCTCACGAGACTTGCGGGACTGCCTGTAGACACAGTTGCAAATGTACTTGACTTAGGCAAAGCTGCTCTGGGATCGGCGTACACAGGAATCACTGGAAAGACAGCTGATGCTCTACAACTACGGCCTCGGGAGGAAGTCACGGGATCCGGAGACTGGCTAATGAAGCAAGCGGAGAAAAGTAAGCTCGCTTCCCAAGCCCTACACGCTCAGAACCCAGAGTATGAAGGCGGATACTTGCAAGCGGCTGGAGCTTCGCTGCCAGGATCAACGACTCCAGGGCAAGCAGCGGTCAATGTAGCTGGGGGCTTAGCTGGAAAGTTAGCATCAGCAGAAACAGGAAGTACTCCTGCTGCTGTTATTGCGAGCATGTTGCCCGCTGTGCTTAGTAAAAAGGCTCCCGCTGCGCCTACTCAGAAATCTAGGACATTAGAAGCAAGCCAAGCTGAAGGCTATGTTGTTCCTCCGAGTCAGGCAGGAGCGGGATGGCTGAACAACAGGCTTGAGAGCGTTGCTGGCAAGGCCGCGCTGAATCAAGATGCTGTCCAGCGTAATCAACAAACTACTAACCGCTTAGCTGCACGAAGCGTAGGTATAGACTCCGAGAATTTGGATCGTTCAACTCTTGCTTCGCTCCGAGAGGACGCTGGGCGTAGGGGGTATGCCCCTATAGATAGGATTCAGGATATTCCGACGACTCCCGCCTATGCGAATCGAATCCTGGACATGGAGAATAAGTACGGCAACCCTACTAGCGCCGTATCGTCATTGCGCCAACCAGCAGTTAGCGAACTAGCTACAGAGATGTTACCCACTAGCTTTACCGGGCCGGAGATCAATGACCTCATAAAGCAACTCCGGGAGACAGGTAACAAAGGCGCTAATACTGCTTATGGTAATGGCCCTTCTGCCCAGATACTTGGTAAAGCCCAGCTGTCGTCTTCTAGGGCTTTAGAAGGGCTCGTAGACGAACACCTAATGCAGTTTGGGCCTAGCAATATAATCCCAAATTTACAAGCTGCTAGACAGTCGATAGCACAGAACCATACTATCGACAAGGCGCTTAACCCGTCTACGAACGACGTGAATGCCCTAGTGCTAGGACAGAGGATCAAGGCTGGAAAACCCACTACCGGGGATCAAGCTACTATTGGGAACTTCGCAGCAGCCTTCCCTCAGTTGGCTAAACCTGCAGCAGGAAGTCCAACACCGGGAGTTTCTGCTCTAGAAGCTATGGCCATGCCTATAGCGGGGATGATAGGACATGGTAGCACCGGGAATGCTTCGGGAGTACTGGCTGGAGGACTGCCTCTCATCCGCTCTCCTGTTAGAAACATGCTCCTAAGCAAATGGTACCAGAAGCAGTTCGCTAAGGACGGGGGGAAACACTCTCAACTTTCCGAAGAAGATATGGGAGCACTCTCGAAGATGTTGCTATCTTCTGGGGTGCTTGATAGCATGTCTCCAGAATAAACCATCCCGTTGTACTTCCACGGCCAGCCAGTTACAGCAGTCGGCACCACGATCTTCTTTGCACGCTCCCGTTGCATCTTGTCTCTGCATACCTTGCACTGACAACGCTTGGGGGAGAACGCATCGTTCAGTTTGGGTTCTTTACACACCGTACACACAATCATGCTGCTGCTCCAATTAGTCCATAAGTTTTGCGGTACACCATCATGGTTTCCTCCAAGTAAGCGATATGCTTGCGTTGCTTTTCAATCAGTGCAACATCCTGCTTCTTCAGCTTGCGTGGTGCCTTCGTTCCGATAGCGTCAGCGGCTTTGATAGCAATCTTTGCATCAGCAATGAACATGTCACTGTTGAGCTTCCAATTACGATCCTCATCAATGCCGACTTCTGCTGAAGTTGACTTGCACAGCGCCCTTGCTGCGGCTGTGATCCGCGCTCTGCGTATTGCTGTCGTCATTTCGCTACCCCCTCGTATGCACCCTTTCGGGCCAAGATGTTATGCACCGTGCGGTAGTGAACCCCAAGGTGCCGTGCAATAGCTCTCTGTGTGATGCCCATTTCCTTCATCGCGTCGATTCTTGGCACGTCATTGGGTTCGATGGCCTTGGGCGGCGGTGGTGGGACGGGGCGGTACTTCATGGCTTCGCTCCCGCAGCAAGGTAAAGCGGCACTGTGTACTTGCCCTCATGCCTATCGTGTTCATCAGGGCAGATCGTGTCGTAGACGCCTTTGTGTACGAGCCAGCCCCACGCCACAGGCTTCTGAGCTTTCACCCGTTCCGTGTCAGTCGCCATCATCTGCACTACCTCCAGTGCTGCCAGCCTCTCGCGCAGTGCGTCGATTTCTTCCTGCATGGCTTTCTCGTAGCCCGTGTCAGGTACATGGTTGACTCCGACCACGGTTTCCCACGTTGGTATTGGCTTCATTTCAACACCTCCTTGATCCTGTCCATCGTGTCAAACGTGCGCTCAATCGGGCGCGTCTGGTCTGTGTGGTACTTCATTGTGCGTACAGCCTCACGCAACAGCGCCTCCATCCGGTCTTGCTTATCCAGCAGAGCTAGGATTACGTCTGGGGTGAGGGCGCAATGAAAATCATTGTGTATCTGCATGCTTGTGCTGTTCCGAGGGTCGCACTTGACCGCTTTCGCAGCCACTGCCAATTCGCGCAGGGTTTTATTTGTCATGGTGTTGCTCCTTCTTTAACTCGCTCAATGTGCGCTCGGTATTCGCTTGCTGATGCGTTGTGCTTGAAGCACTCTTTCAATGTAGGCATATTCATGTCTGAGAATTCCTCAAGCATGTACTGTGCGTAAAGTGAAAACGCTGGTGAAATGGCATGGGCCTTTGCGAGTTTTGTTTCGATCTTCATGGGTGTTGTACTTTCAACTGGTGGCGTATGCCCGTCCAATCACAAGTCAGGCATCGCGCTTTGGCATCATCGTCATGGGCTTTCACGCTATGGCAGAAATGCTCAAAGGTGTTTGCCCAGATAGCGTGTTCCTCATACACGATTACTTCATTAGATTCACACTGTGGGCATACAAGTAATGCGCTAGTCATGGCAGCACCTCACGAATCGCGGCGATGGCGTCACAGCATTTCCGAAGGTACGGTTTATCATCGCTATACGCTGCTTCAAGCGCATCCAACGCCTGTTGCATCACTGCGCGGTGGTTGGGTGGGGGGGGGGTGTAGAGCATGTCGCCGTGTTTGAGATGGTCGTACCCGTATGCAGTCGGTGTAATCTCAAATGGGCCGTGATCCATATCTCCAACATGTGCAACTGCTGCGGCTTTGTCGCGTTCTAAAGCAAGTCGCTTGTACCCAAGCACTTCACCCTCAAGCTCATGGATGCGGTACTTCAATGCGCGAATGTCTCCGGGTGCTGGCTCTTGCTGCGCTTCCTTAGCGGCTTTTCCATCCATGAAAGGTGCCCAAGCCTCTCCAAGTTTCTGTTTTGTTATCGAAGTCTTACGCTGACGTTCATACTCGTCTTCGCACTCGCGGCATTCCAAATCTCGGTCTACACCGTGTCGGCATTCACTCATGGGGTTCTCCTGGTTTGATGGCGGCTGGATAGCATCGCTGTAGGTTTATTGTTTCGCCGCGCTCTAGCTTGTCGAAGATTGCCTTCTTCTCGCGTGAGCAGGATTGATACGCCTGTGTCGCAGCATCACGCTCCTGCCGTGCGATAAACAACAGGTTAGCCAGCCGCTTTGTTTCTTCCTCTTGCTTGTCATTGCAGACGCGCAGGGCTTCGTTCGCTTCAGCTTCTTTATCCCATGCGTTCTTCCAAGACACTGCTTCCTTATTCACGTCTGCCAGTTCTTCGAGCAGTGCTTCAAGTTTTTCACGCTGCTCTGAGTTGGTCTTGAATGCGTCCATCATGTTCACGCGCAGTGCTTCGTTTGATGCTGTTAATTTTGCGCTACCGTCCATCAGTTTCTCGTTCAGGCTGCGCTCAAAGTCGTAATTAGCAATGGTTTCCTGCCAGCGTTTGAAGTCGTGTTCGACTCTGGCTTTCAGGGCTTCGTTCTCCACTTGCAGGGTGCGGAGTAGTGCGGCTGCTTCTGCTGCCGTGTTGTACTCTGGGTATAGCGCAATGCTGCTAGTGATTCTGGTTGCCAGTCGTTCGGCTTCGGTCATTTCAATTACTCCGTAATGTCTGCATCCATGCAGAACTGTTCGATGATTTCTTCAAGCAATGCGATACGTTCTTGTAGTTCAAGCTGCAAGTTGTAGTAGCGCACTGCTAGGGCTAATGCATCTGGATTCATTTCAATCCCCTTATCTTGTCTGCCGCTACGGACAGGCCAATAGATTTACTGTTTGTTGCTGCGCTCTGCTGAGAGACTGCAATTGATTTAAGACGCCACGCCTCTGTCTCGCACACCTTCGCAGCCTCTTCCAACGCTTCCCGGCGCATGGCTTCGCCGTACTCTTGGAGTTGGGCGGTGGTGTACGCAGCAACGGTGTTGTAGCCGTGCGTCTGGATACGCTTTGGCTCTGGTAGTTCAGTCATCAAAACCACCTCGCATAAAAATATCCTGCCACACCCGCTGCGGCGATTACGCCGACTGCGGTCAGGAAGTTAAACACTACGTCTACTACGCGCATAGCGAATGAGTAGGAGGGCGCTTCGTTGTCTTCGAAGTCAATCATTTCGGTACCTTTGGATGTTGTTTGCAGACCCACTGGCGTAGGCCCATTACATGTTTCAAGTGCCCGCCCCCAGTAGCTCTGTGTCCGCCACAGAGCGCGCAGAAGCGCATGATGCCATTACCGGCAAATCGGGTATCACTAATATACTCAGTGCCATCGGTCCGGTTAACCGGGAAAAGAGGATAGGCCATTATTGATGGCACCTTGGGCACTGGTGAGACTCAGTGCTTTCCACCTTCCAGCTATTACCACAGCGGGGACAGAAGAGGTCGACTAGAATGCGGAGGAGCTTAAGCATCACAATGCGCTTTCTGTTTTAACTCGTTCTTTGAGCCGAGTAATGCGGGCAGTATTGTAGGCCACACTCATCTGAGACCATTCCAAGCCTGTCTGGGCAACCAGAAGATTATGCTCTGCTTCAACGAGTTCTTTAGCCGCACATTCTTGAGGGCTAGGTTTTGCGAATAGCCGCCGCAGAGTTTCAAGCATCAATCGCTCCTGCTAGTACATAGATTAGGAGTAGAGCTCCGAGGACGGCAGGCCAGAACCACTTAGGCTGGTTCAGATCTCTATAAAGGCGTTCAAGTGGCGTCATGGGGTTCTCCAGTAGCTTGGGCCCGGAGGGCTGTATAGTTTTCCAGGGTAAAGAAATAGTCTTCAGAGGAAAGGCCAGAAGCGACCATGGCTTTACGGTCAAGCATATTCCACTTGCCCCGTGTTCTAATCTGCTCATAACGAAGCCAGTTCTTGACTTGTTGATCCGTAAATCTCATAATTAAATTTCTCCTTTAAGATAGAAATTTAATTATACCGATTAAATATGGCTGTCTTTGAATATTTCTAATAGCCTTCCCGATTCCCTCCACCAGGCTATAGAGTCAGAGTGAGGATATTCCTCAATAGCCACGATCCGGCGGCATGAAGTACCTAGTAAAAGCTTCATGCAAGAGATGCAAGGAGTACAAGACACATAGCAAGTATCCACGGAAAAAGGGTCTGCTAAAAACAGTATCGCATTCTGTTCCGCATGGATAGCCTCACAGAGGTCTAAGCCTGTCCCGGACGGCAAATGTGCGCCTTTACAAGGACAGCCTTCGTTGCAATGGGGCCGACCAGCAGCAACGCCGTTATATCCGGTAGACAGGATCCGGCCACGCTTATCAACTAAGACGCATCCCACTTGCCTCCGAGCACAAGTCCCGCGGGTTGCAAAGGACTTGACTATGTTAACATAAAGTTGATCTCTACTAACTCGCATGGGCGCCTCGAATCTCGCAGGTCTCTTTGAGCCAGCAGTTATCGCAAGCCTTATTCTGAGCAGCAAATCCTCCAAGGCGGCAGAACTCGAGTTTGGCCTCGCTGACCTTAGGATTGGGCCTTAGAACCCGCTTTCCCGAGGCCTCGAAGGGCTTACCTCGGATATGAGACGCAACCTGCTTAGCGACGAACTCACAAAACTGAATCGGCATAGCTTTGCCTGTCTGCTTGACTCCTCGACCTCCTTCCCCTTGGAAGGGGTCCCAAGTCGTCTCATAAGGCCCACCCTTAGAGTTGTAAAAGATGAAGTCATCCGGGAAACCTTGGATCCGGGCACGCTCACGGACTGTCAAAGGCGTACCACGGAGAGGATGGATTGGGTCATACCCTCCAGATAACACGGGACAGTTGCCTCCCCATTTCGGGTCGGTAGTACCTGGACGGCGGGACAGTTCCCCTTCCTTATTGTAGTAGGGCTTATTGCCTTTGAGTACAGGATCTCCGCTAGTAAAGTAAGCTTTGAGGTCTCGGTAACTCGGACTATCTCCACGGGAACGTATATGCTTGAACCGTCCTGTCTGAGCATCTAGGTCTACTTCGGCATGATTGGCGATAAGTCCGGTCCCGTTGTTAGTTTCAAGATCGAATATCACATCGCTAGTGACTATCGAGTGAGGTACTTCCCCAGGAACAAAGGTAAACTTTTCGCTCTTTAAAGCACCAACGATGAACATCCGATTCCGGTGCTTTTGAATGTTCCCATAAGCCCAGTTGGAGATCCACTCAGGGAACAAGTCATACTCGGGCAACATATCCACATAATCAGACATCGGCAAAGCTTCAAAGCTACCAGGCAGATCATCCATCAGGAAGAAACGAGGCTTATAGTCCCTGACATACTCAAGGAAAAGAGGAATATCTCCTACGTCAGTCTTGCGGGACTCGAAATCTTTCGAACGATTGACCAAAGGAGCAGATAACAGACTATACATACCGCATTCAGGATGACCAACAGCATAGTCGATAGTCGTAGGCATCAAGCCTGACGGTACATCTGACGGACCACGAGCAATGAATGCCCCTGGATAATTCCGCACAAAAGTGTTATCACCTGGATTGAACTTCCAGCGGTAGTAGTCACGCCATTCAATGTTACCCACAACGCGGAAGCCGTTGCGTGCAGCTCCTACGAGCATTGAACCGATGCCCCCGGTAAAACCCATTGCTGTCAGTTCACGATCGGGCAGTTCCCCTTCAGGCTCAATGAAAACAGGCTGTTGACGAAACTTGAGAGAAGCAGGGGAATCATGGATGCCCAAGCGGCCTTGAAGATTCTCATCCTTGCGGAATTGCCAGCTATTTGTAGACATGCTTATCCTTTGTAGATGTTGATGATCTCAGCGATACGTTTTTCAGGCCCAACCCAATCATCGGGTTTAACTGCATCAGAAACGCCTTCAAAGATACGTCCAGGCTTAGCTCCCGCTCTCTTCTCGAAGTTAGCAGCCATGACAGCCATGAAGCAGTCTTTCGCTTGCTGTTCAGTAAGACCAAGGCGATAAAGACCGCCGAAGGCAAAGATAGCAGAATCCACCAATGCGTCGATCTGATCGACAACTGTAGTAGACTCTTGGAGTTCTTGGGCTTCCTCCATCAGGACGCTGACGAGCCACTTATGTTCGGAAGGCTCTAAGGCCTTGAGGGTATCGCGTTGGATGTTAACCACCTCTTTGTTGAATTTGAAAACGGATTCGATTAGCATTTAAAAATCTCCACAAGTTGTTTACGATACTGAATCCCACCTTCTACAACAGCGGGGGTCTTGAGAGCTAGTTTTTTCCTCTCAAGGATATTATAAGATATGTCTAGGGCAAATGCTTCTTTAAGTGCTTGTTTTTTGGTCCTTTTTTCATAGGGTAAAGAGAGGGCATAGGCGACGATGTAAGGGGCGAGGTAGGGGGAGCGAAGCTCAACAGTGTGACGCATCATCAAACGATCTAGACGAGGGAGATGGTAGTAAGGGAGCTCACAGAAGGTGTCACTAGCCTGAGAGTCATACTCTTCCGCTCTGCGGTAGCCTCCAAAGAGCTCATCCGCCCCGTCGCCGGACATACAGACATTGAAGCCTTTCTTTTTAAGCTCTGCTCCAAGAATATACTGCGGCACCATTGAACCTAGATCCACGGGGCACTGCATCGCTGCCAAAGCGTCCACTAAATAATCGCCGATGTTGGGATCAAAGTATTCGATGTCTTCGGGCAGGAACCCAGATTCGCCATTCTCTATGCTGAAGGACCGAACTTCTTTACCTGCTTTCTTGAGTATTGAATAGATGATAGTAGAGTCAAGTCCTCCGGATAGCAGTAAAGCCACGGGGCGTTCACCTACGAGCCGAGCTAGAGTAGCCTTGGTCAAGGCGGCATGTAGATCTTTAGGTACTGGGACCTTATACCAATCCCAGTAGGGGTAGACAATCATCTCCCCAAAGTTAGTGATCTTGAGGAGATGTCCGGGAGCGAGCTGGCGGATACCCTCATAAGGAGTACGTCCTGAATAGTCATAGCCAAACTTGATGACGTTCGCTAAATAAACTTCATCAAAGGCGGGTTTCTTCTGAATCTGAAACATCGGATCCAGCTCAGAACAAACTATCTGTTCATCTTCCCAGTAGTAGATAGGCTTTTGGCCGAGATAGTCATTGAAGACTGTAACTGAACCATTGTCATGGACGGCAGCGATCGCCCAGAAGCCATCGAATTGATGGAATCCAGCAGGACCCAGATCGTCATAAGTCTGAGCAACCAGATGAAGTTCGTTTTGTCCATCAGTATTGAAGATCTCTCCGACATAAGCCAAAGAGAAGTCCTGGGCGTTTATAGGTTGGGAAGAGTAATCGGTTAGATCCTGGATAGCAAGACGAACATGCCCAAGATTCCATCCTGCCCTATAAACTAAACCTGCTTTACCGTCCTTGCCCCGATAGCTCATTGCTGACATAGCTGCGGCCATCTGATCCGCTTTCGCATGTTTAGAGAGAATCAAGCCGCACATTGCTTAATCTCCTTCAGTAACTCAGTATAAGGAGTCTCAGCCCAATCATAGACGATGTAGGACTTCTTAGACAAGGTTTTAAAAATCCCGTCATAGCCATCGACGACGTTTTTGAATTGAAGTAAGACTTCTGCTAAGTGTTCTTTGGGCTTATGTGGCTTATTGGTGCGGTCAATCGCTTCCCACATATCCCGCATATTCTTCCGACGACAAAAGATAATAACAGGATTAAGTAGTTCAAGCTGACTGTACAGGATCGAGGGAGAAAGTACTCCGAGTCGGCCTGTAGCTTTAGGATAAACCAACTCAGAGATATGAGGGCAACGGTCGAAGACAAACTTATCGCGGTTATGTGTATAGAAGTTGACTCGGCCGAGGAACTCATCACGGTTGATCGGAGGTCCTCCGGGATGGTGAACAGGCAAACCTAGGTCTAATGAGAGCTTCTTGACAAGAGTACTCTTGCCGCTGCCATCAGGCCCTTCAACGATTACGGGACGCATATTCTTTAATCCTTTTTAAAATGGAGTTTTGATTATGAGACTTGTCAGAAAGGGTTTCGAAGATAAGTTCATCGACGGAGTCCCTGACCATCAAATAATGAAAGACAACGACGTCTGTTTGTCCTTGCCTATCTATACGAGCCATAGCCTGGCTCATCTGTTCCTGAGAGAAGCTAGAGGAATAGATTACCATCGTATGTCCACCATGCTGGAGATTCACTCCATGACCACTGGATCCAGGATGAAGGAACATCAGGGGGATCTTGCCTTCATTCCAGTCTTTGATTTTCGAAGCATCAAAGACGACTGCTTTCTTGAAGGCTTTCTTTAAACCCTCAAGCTCATGGTTGAAGTTGTACAAGACGATAATAGGAGAGCCTGTCTCTTCGACGATCTCTTGCAATGCGTCGATCTTCTCAGAGTGGAGTTGTTCTACTTCTCCATCATCGTTGTAAATGAATCCGCTAGCCACTTGTCTGAGCTTCATCAGTGCGGCTACCGCATTCACAGCAGAGACGCCAGTGTCTTCTGTTATCTTTGCGAAAGCGTCCTTTTTCATCGACTCATAAATCTTACGAGCAGAAGGGGGAAGATCAAGCATGACTTTGTTATGGACTACGCTGCGAGGAGGGAGATAGTCTTTCGCATCAATTCTCATAACCAGGTCGGTAAATTTATCTGTCACCGCTTCCATCGCGCCTAAACGGGGCTCATAAACAAACCCCATGTAGTCTTTCTGTTCAAAATACTTAGCTTTAAAGGAGTATTGGTTCTTGCCTAACCGTTCGCCTTGATCTAGCAAATAGATCTGGCCCCAAAGATCCATGAGTCCATTCGGCGACGGTGTGCCTGTCAAGATGACAACACGGTCAAAAAGAGGGAGGAGTTTCTTGAGTGTTTTGAAGCGAGAAGTCGAGGCATTTTTGTACATCGAGGACTCATCGACGACTAAAGTCTTAAATTTTGGGCAATTCTTGTCCTCAAAGACGCTGGGAACCATTTCTGGATTGGTAGGATATACGTCGGCAGGGGCCGAAAGCGCCACGGAACGAGCCTTAGGCGCACCGCGGACCAAGCTGAAGGTCAGTGCCTGGGTCTCAGGCCAAAGCGCGGCTTCAGCGGCCCAAACTCCTTCCACAACTCGGATCGGGCCGAGGAGGAGGATGGGCTTAGGGAGCTGAAGCATCGCATGGAGGGTCAATGCTGTCTTCCCAACTCCCATGTCGGCAAAAATCCCAGAGCCTTTTCGTTCCAAAATCCACTCAGTTCCCTTCTTTTGATACTCGTGTAGCGAGCGCCCTGTAGTCGTTGATGAAGAGGTGGAGGGAGGAGATAAAGACATGGATATTCCCCATTTTTAGAGAGAGTTGATGATCGAGAAGTAGGCTGTCTCTAACCCATTGAGCCAGCCTGACAGTCAGGTAAAGGTCGTCGCGGAAATGTCTCCAAAGATCACAAGAGCGGAGTTGATAAGTGATGTGGAGCTCATCGTTTCGAATCATGAAGTGGTAGCCGATAGAGCAGGGGACCCGTTCACCATGCACAGCGCCAGTGTCCTCAGGGAAAAAGACAGGAAGATACGCTTGTCGAGTTAACGGATCTTTTGCGATCTGCTTAATAAGATCGTTTAAATCACCGTATGGGTATCGAATACCTTCTTGATGTTTGATACCATCTCTAGCAAACTTAGGCCAGTACCGCTCCATATAGTTATGATTGAACTTCTGATTCTTACGATGCTTATCGGCCGAGTTTGACCAAGGCCAAGAGAGCCAAGTAGTTCCGGGATTCACAGGTTCTCCAGCTACTCGCTCTTGGAAGTGATCTTCTGCCCAAGGCATATTGGGCTTAGTCTGAGCTTCAAGTTCGAACTCTTGTTTAGGCATAGGAGCATTAAAGCTAACGAAAGTAAGCTCACGCATCTCTGCTTCAGGCTTTGCTGAGACATCCATCGCCTGCCAGAATTTGGGTTGCACTGGGCAACCTTCAGAGACCATGCGAAGTTCAAGAGCTTTAATCGCGGTTGACAAAGATGGAAACGTGTTCATCAAGAAACCTTTCTAATTGATTCTGACCATGAATTATATGATATGTGAGACCTAGTTTGAGGAGGCGTGATCCCCAATTCTTTTGTGCAACCGAAGCTCTGCCTCTATCTGTCTTTAGCTCGACAAAGATAACTGTCTTTGGAAGAAGCAACATCCTGTCAGGGATGCCGATATACCAAAGGGCAGGAAGCTTGATTGAATAGCCTCCTGCCGCTTTGACAGCTCGAGTAAGCTTTGCTTCGAGTGCTGACTCTCTCACTTCTTGTACCGCTTGGAGATATAGCCTTCAGTGAGGATAGGGAAATTGTCGGCCCAGGGACTGGACTTACAGAGCAGGCGTTCGAACTCTTTGAGGTCTTCCTTGCGGTGTCCGCCTTCAGCGATCGCTTCATCATGGCAATGCCCAATCAAAAAGAAGCCAGCATCATTCGCTGCCACCATCCCGTCTCGGAGGATGTCACGAGTCAAAGCCTGGATGATGTTCTCTACTAATGATCCCCCAAAGGTATCTGTCTTTACGAAACTAGAACCAAGAGGAGTCCAGAATTCTAGTTTCTCTTTTGTGCTGCCATACCAATCGTATTCCCCGACAGAAGGATTGGGATAGCAGATACTCCCGCTTGGCATATCGACATAGAGGACTTTGTAACCATTAGACAGTTTAGTTGGGCGGAACTTGAACTTGCCCAACTCTAAGGTCTTCCAGTACTTCACTGCTCGGATAGCTGTAGCTTCGACGTCGTACCAGAGTTTGGTAATCTTGGGAACACTTGTTCGATAACCGGCAACTGAGGTTTCTGATAAGTCGTCAGGTATGTGTACTCCCCACTTAGCACAAGACTGGACAAAGCGAGGTGCGCCCATGCCATATCCGCATCCGAGCACAAGCTGCTTGCCAATGAACCGCTTATCTGACTTAATGCTGTCGACTGGGACGTTAAAGACTTTACTGGCCATAATTTTATAAGCATCTTCATTCCTATGGTAGGCCTGCAGCAACCAGTCCTCGCCTGCGGACCAGGCTAACCCTCGTGGCTCAACAGAGGCATAGTCAGCTACAAGGAAATGCTGTTTGGACTCAAAGAAGCCTCGAATAGACTGAGCTAGAGCCGTCAGTGGCCGAGGGAACATCAGAGGCAAGTCATCTACATGATCTGTCTCTAGCATATCCATCACAACTTCTGGATTTACAACGCCTTCAGGCTTTTGAAGGTTGTGCATCTGTACGCCGGTGCTAGACCAACGACGAGTGCTGGCAGCGGAGAACAAGAACCCTCCTCGAATGCGGCCATCATCAGAGACGATAGCTTTAATGGTGTCAAGCTTCTTAGTGCCTGCTCGAGAAAGCTCAATGCGGCTATCGAGGAGTTCAGCTACATCTTCGGGAAGCCCAGGCTTACGTATCAGTTCTTCAACTGTCCCAGCTTGCAGATTAGGAAGATCAAATCCACGGGACTTTAGGTAGTCCATAGTCTTGACGCGCTGACTCGGTCGGCATCCGGCAATCTCTACCGCTCGTGCTAAAACAACTTTAGAATACTTTTCGACATAGTCAATCGCTTTGTTAACATTGTCCATGTTAACGGGCATTCCCCGATCATTGATGACGTAGTCGAGGAGGAAGGCTTCTTTCTCAACTTTAGGGATAGGAGGAAGGACTTTATCAATAAGGATCTCGACGCGAACGTCCTGCCTGCAGTATTCCATATACTCGAGGAATTCCTCCGGACGCTCAGAAGGCAGGGTGCGGCCCTTTTTACCGGGCTTAGAGAAGATCTGCATCAGTTCCTTGCCGCGAGGATCTTTCGAGGCATCTACTCCGAGGGCGGAGGCGCATCCGTCGAGGGACCCAGGTAGCGCGAGAAGTCGAGCTCTAACTGCTGTGCAATCCCATTGGCTGGGCTTAGGGGTAACGGGAAACTTGCAGACTTTGGTCCAGATGTTACGTTCAAAAGTGACGTTATGAGCGCAGATGGTTTCGCCGCGTTCAATCGCTTCGAATAGGGGCGTGAGTTTTGCATTTGCATCAGGGAGGGAAAGGTCCACCGCTATCGGCTGGTGTTTGCCGTCGGAGAATCCGAGAATAAGAGCGACGGTAGTTGGATCTTCCGCATAACGAAAGCTTCCCACAGTCGGGAGGTCTATTTCGCTGTATGTTTCAAAGTCCAAGTGCCAGCTCATAGTGTACTGAAAGGGTGGAGTTCCCTTTTCGCTTCAAGATAAGCTGCTTTAGCCTCTTCTAAAGAGAGGAAGTCGCCTAAATAAATCTTCTCCCCGGACAAGCCAATAACAGCCCGATATTTGTTTCTACGTTTATCTATGCCTATGTGGCCCGTGCTGTTGTCTTTTCGGAGTTGGGTTTGATTCTGTAGATTTTGGCTTTGAGTACCAGACCGTAGATTAGACAGACTATTGTCGACAGGATTACCATTTATATGGTCGACTACTAAAGGCCACTCTCCATAGACATAAAACCAAGCTAACCTATGGGCATAGTGAACTCGACCTTTTACTCTTACCCCAAGATAGCCTGGCCCCATTTTAGTTTCGGCGGGGAGCCGACTCTCCTTCCAAGTAAAGGACCCAGTCTCGGCGTTATAGGGCAACAAAAGCCGTAGGTCGTTAGCGCAAAGACTGGGGGAAGTCATTAAGCTTCCTCGAGGGTTTTAGCGGCTTTTTGATAGGTCACACGGCCATTTTCGCCTTTGGAGGCTTCGATTTCGCCAGCAGCGATGAGCTGATTAGCGATAGCGGAGGCCTTCAGAGTAGTGATGCCCAATTCGGTGGCAGCATCAATGTTGGTCACGCCGTTCTTACGAGCAGCGAGCTTCTTCAGAGCCTTGCGGAACTCCAAAGTCTCGGGGGAAGGGGCACGGCCGACAGCCTTTGTAACTTCGGCGGATTCAGTCTTTTTGGTGGCCATTTGGTAAAGTCCTAGTCAACAGTTTGAGTTTTAAAACAGATCAGCGGCATCTCTGCCGCTGATCTAAGAAGAGCAAGAGTGCTTGATTAGAGCAGTTCTTCCTCCGCTTCCTTGAACGCATCCGAAGCAGAACGACGGCCAGCGAGACGCTCGCCATCAGCCAACTTCTGAGCGTTATTCAGGATCGCTGCCACCCCTTTGTTGCCCGCTTTGTCGAAGGCATAAAGCCAAACGTCAGCACGAGCGGTACATCCGGAATAGAAGTCTTCCTGATCCATCATGGGCTCAGCATCCACATCCACCACTCCAGGCTTGGAGTTCGATCGGGCAGTGAGGAAGTACTTACCGGCGAATTTCTCATCGTCGGAGCGTTCCTTATCCCCGTCACGCAGCGGATCTTTCAGCTGGCCCTTTTCCAGCATCTGGCCTGCCTTGGCGCCGAACTTTGCTTTAGCCACTTCCAGAATCGCTTCTTTCAGTTTCTTCAGTTTGGGATCGGCCTTATCGAAGGCCAGAGTAAGGCAGAACTGCGGCTCTTTGGTTGGGTCCATCGCGGGTTGAGCGCGGAAGACGAAAGCATAGTGGGCAGTGCCTTTGGGAGTTACGAGTTGCATAACAGTTCTCTCAGTTCTCAGTTAAAAAAGGAGATTTGCCAGGATTGACAAACCCCAAGGTTTGTCCAGAAGATTCCTTCCGGACATATTGGGTGAGAGCTTCAAATTTCTCCCGACCCAAAATCTTTTCGGCTTTAGAAGGGCTCAACGGTACACGAGGAGCAGCTTCTTCTAAAGGCATATAATCAGTCAGTATCTCCTGAATGTCAATACTGTCGTCCCACTTCCTGATGGCTAACTTATCACGCATGACAACATAACCGAAGTGCTCGCCAGCAATCAGTCGGCGTTCGAGTTCTAACTTAACAGCACCGATCCAGGCCTCAATCAGAGGCAGTTCTTTGGCGAGAGCATAAAGTTCAATAGAGTCGAGAAGCCCAATCTGAGATTGGACAACAGTAGGAGCGGTATGTTTAGCCATGGTCTGTACTCTTGAAAAGCCGAACAGCATGTTCCTTGACGCCGGAACAGGTAGCGAGGGCAGCGCAGTAATTGCGGCAATGAGCCCCGACGACAGGAGGCTTATTGGTGTAGCTGTCGGCAATTGCGGCAGCGAGTTTACTCTTGAAGACGAGGAGTTCCGCATGTGGCACCCAGACCTCGCGGATCGGGCCTTTAAAGTGGTTGCCTCGGGGCTGGAGGATAACTAGGCGATACTTCTCACGCTCCCCAAAGCGAGCAACAGCGCCAACCAAATAAATCATCATCTGGGAGTTGTCTTCCGCTTCAACGAGACCAAAGCCATACTTTAGATCGCCGACTGTCAGATGTTCCTTATGTTCGATGATGATGTCAGAAGTGCCGAAGAGATTCACATAGCCAAACTCTTCGCCGTAATCAACTTCAACTTCTGGATGGACAATCCCTGACTGGGCATAGACCCAATCGGCGCATGATTGGACGTGCTTCGCCATTTCCATGTTGGCATGTTCGACTGAGGCAATGCGGCCTACCAGTACTGCTTCAAGCAGAGCATGGGCCTCAGTGCCTTCTTCAGCGGCCTTACCTGAAGGAGCTTTAGGTATCACTTGAGTGAATCTCCGCCAAGCAGGGCAAACCATCCACTTGTCAGAGGCAGAAGGTCCGAGTTCGGAGTGAGCAGGCTTAGAAGCTGGAAAGTTCGCCGTAGAGTAACGCATATTTGTCCTTGGAGGCAGAGGAGAGGCTTTTCAGGCCATGGCGGGTCAGCATCGCTTTGAGTTCATCAGCGCGGCCATCTTGAATCAGGGATTTCCCCATCTTTTGGAGATCTTCGAGAGTGAGCTCAGCAGCCTGAGCTCCGGACGGAGGAGGAATGGATTTGGAGGAAGCCGGGGCAACTGGTGCGGGCTTAGGTGGAACATAGATAACTGTCTTATCTATGTCAGCTTGATCGGACCTGAGTTCTTGAACTATTTGTTCAAGGAGGTCGGCAATGCGGAGTAAACTCATATAGGTGCTCTCAGTTAAGTGGATCTAGTGCAAGTGCGGTGAGTGAATTATAGGGTAGTTAGGCTTCCTGTATAAGCTTTTGAATATCGTCTTCAACAATATTTCTGAACTGCTCAGAAGTCCAAACAGTAGTTGTCCCGTTCGACTTGGTGATGAGCCATCCTTTGTCGGCCCGGCTATATTGGATGTTTCCTCCGACTGCCTTAGCAAGCGCTGTCTTTGCATTGATGACTACTTGGGGATGGCTGTTGCCTGCGACTGCGGCCTTTGGTTTCAAAGCTTTTTCAATCGCTACGTTCGAGGGTCCATGGTCAACGGTATCAGGCTTGTCAATCGCTGTGTAGAGCCGAGAAGTCTCAGGCTTGTCCAAGTCAGCTTCGAAAGTCTTGACGGCTTTCTCGACTTCTTTCAAGGAAAACTCCCGGCTGATCCACTGCACTGCTGTGTAGTTCGTATCAGTGCCGCTGATCTTTGTCTTAGTGCGCAGGATCTTGATGAGCGTGGAATAAGGGAACCGGAGCAGAGTCTTTTCGATCTCCGGAGGAAGTTCTGTCATAGCGAGGAATGGCTGGGACATCGAGATTCTCCTAGTAGGTTGGTTAGTCACCTACTAATTATACCATAGATAAATTAGTCTGTCTATAATAAATCTTCAGGAGATTCAAAGGGAGCTGATTCAGTGATGCCAAGGGACTGAGCTAAGGCTGCTTCAGGAGTCAAGGGCGTAGTAGTCCGCAAGTGTGTCCGCCTGCCCTTCGACGGAGTTGGAACGATTGGCACCTCCTCAATTTCACCATCAGCAATGAGTTGGTCAATGATCTCTGTCCTGGATCGTTGTCCAATCTGAGAGAAGGCGGAAGGTAACTCAGCCTCTGTCATCCGGCTTATGCTTCGGGAAGTGTGATGACGACCAGCGGCATTCTCAGAGTTGATGAAATCAAGGACGATCTGTCTAGTTGTCTCAGTAGGGGCTGCTCGTCCTGTCGTTCGTGCTGCCTGAGGAATCCCATACTCATGTTTATAGCCAAATCCATGGCGGAGGATGAAAATGGGCCGAGTATCGAGTTCAGAGTAGCTCATCTTGTGCCTTAAAAGAGCCAATACCCGCCCGAATTGGTAATCCTCCTCAGTGCACCCTAGTTCCGGAGGAACGAGGTAGCTAGTGCGACCTACTCGGATCTCGTCTGTCTCAATGCGAGTGAGTTGATGCTGGAATCGGCTGTTGTCAGCGAAGGCAGCACCACCTCGTCCTGAATATTGGCTCAGCGTCCCTTCCATGGCCACGGCCTTGGATGTGTGGTGGACGAGCCTCACTGCTGCATTGAGCTCCTTGGCAATCCGCCGAGAGATCCGCAATAGCTCAGCCATGCCGTCATTGCCTGACGTCTCGCCTGGCCCGACGAGGCTGACAGGATCAATGTGGATGTAGGCGATGTTGTCGTCTTTGTAAGTCTCGATCAACTTGTCAGCCAAGGGGGAGGCTGTTAGATTGCCAAATTTGTTTGCCGTTAAAAGCCTCAGGCCGTCATGACTTAGATCAATACATATAAACTCAGATATTACTTTATCGAGCTGAGGACCTGTCAGTCGCATTTGGCTGAGAATCTGTCCTAAACGGAATCCAACAGTCTCTCGTCTGTCCTCTGCTGTCATAAAGAGGACCTTGCCTGGCTTAACAATTGCTAGACCATAGAGGTCCATGCCGAGGATGATGTGGATGGATTCGAAGATAGCTAGTGTCGTTTTGCCTGTGCCGCCTTGAGAGACTAGGCCTCCAGCCTCGGCACTCAGCATATAGTTCTCGACGACTGCATCAGGGATCTTCAGGCCGCCTGTCAGCTCCGCTAAGGTGAAGGTCGAGGATACTAACTTGAGCTTATCGCCTGCCTCAACCTCGGCTTCCTCCTCTTCATTGAAGATTTTCTTTCCGACAGCGGAGTCGACGAGTCGGGGGATGTCGTAGAACCTGTCCTGCCAACGGCCTTCGCTGCCAACGCCCCAGTTGGCGTGCTTCATCAGAGTCTCGAGGAGAGCTCTAACAGATGGACCATCCTGCCCTCGATTGACGAACATCATTGCCAGATCACGCAAAGCTTCATGTATGCCGTCGGCGCCTGTATGGATGATCTCATACAGCTCCTGCTGCCTCGTGGCTGACATAAAGTTATGGCTGGTATCCTCTGTCGGCGTGTCCTTTGGCTTTGGCGGAGAAACTAGCTCATCTAAGTGATTGCCTGTACTCACTAGGAACTGAGCAGGGTTGGTAGTCACTGAGCCATAGTAGAAGGCTTGGCTCAGTGTCCTCGATTCATTCGCTACGGCATCAGGCAGTAGGTCCTCCACATAGTCAACGCAGGCAATAGACCAGGACTTGAGGAACTCAACAGTTCCTCGCTGCTCTTGAGTGAAAGGGAAGAAGGCCCGCCACTTAGGTTTGGCCTGAGTCCATGAGGGAGTCGTGTATAGGATGGCAACGAGTCCTGCTTTCTGAATGCACTCATAGGCATCCTCAAGCGTTGTCTTGCCTCCGTCATAGTCGATCTCGATGCCTGAGCGGGACTTGACGAAGCGGTCAGCTCGGGAGGAGCCTTTGGCTGTGAGGCCACCGCTGAACCTAGCGGCTTTGAACAGAGGGAGGCTGGATTTATTGTCAGCCTGAGGCTTGGCAATGAAGGCCGCTAGATCCTGAAGGCGGATCAAGTGTTCTTCGTAATCGGGGAGCGTAAGTGAAGGGAAGACAGTTATAAGGATCTCCGGGTTTACCGGAGTCAACAAGGATGGGGGCATTTTGGCCTCTTAGGGAATCGACGCAAAAAGGGAGCAGGGACCTGATTCTAGATCCGCTGCTCCCACCTGTTTCCTCCTATTTTGCAAAGGACATTGCTAAGTCCCAGAGGCCTCGGTTCAACTCCATGTTCTTGTCGATGTTGGTGATAGGACGGCTGCGGCGAGGAGAGGCCTCAGGACGGGTAGGCAATCCTCCGCGGATAGCGTTTTCCTGAATCCGATTGAAGACTGTCCAGAGGTCCTGCTTCACGTCCTCCATGCGGCGAGGGGCAGCGATCAGCATCGGGTCATAGTCAGCACCGGCATTCCCAAAGCGGAGTATGCCTGCCTGCTCGGCTAGCAGCGTGGTCTCGCTCTTGGACATCACTGTCAAACGCATACGCTCGATTTGTTCGAATGCTAGCAGCGAGTCCTTGCTGAGATCCTTGACACGCTCGATGAGCTGAGTGGCCTGAAGGCCGATATGAGTGACTTTGTGATCGGAGAGGATATCGCCTGCGATGAGGCCATTTGAGCAGATCCAGCGGATAAGGCCTGCGGTCAGGCGAGCACGCGTGCTACCATCATGGCTGTTGGTGAAGAGGATGCGGGGAGCAACCTCAGGATCAAGGTTGAAGTCGCTGGGGCGGCGGAAGTCGATCTGATGGCGGGCATAGAAGCCCTTGCTTGTGCGGTGTCCATTGCGTGTCACTGCCGCAACCTGGAAACCGTCATCTGCCATACGAGCGATGATCTCATTGCTGTCGATGTTGACATAGCGGTCAGACATATCGGGAGAGCAGGCAGTTGGCAAGTGATAGCCATTGGTCAGATTTGGAATCTGGTAGACGGGGGTGATCTCAGAGGAGAGGAGGGCGGAGGGGGAGAGGGCAAGAGCGGTCATGATGTAATCCTTGGAAGTAGTTGTCGGGGTTGACGAGAGAATTATAAGCTAATAAATATGGCTGTCTATTGAGGGATTTGAGGGATTTGAGGGATTTGAGGGATTTGTTGAACTGTTACGTTGGACAGTTAATCAAGAGGGATGGGGTTTCCATTTTCGTCAAGGTCGGGGGAATATTCCCCGTCAATGACTTCAGAATCATCCACATCGAGGGCAGTGTCAATGCAGGTCTGTACTCTGTCACAGTCTTCGGCAAAGTACAGGACCCAGTTCCCGCACTCGGTGCGGTTGGCTTTGTCGATGTACTCAAAGCCGCCGTAGTACTGAGTGGAGCGGTCATAAGAGGCATGGACTGCCACACACTCAGCAGTGACTTGCATGGGGATATAGGAGCAGCGAGTATCGAGGCCGAGTGCCTCAGGCTTGAAGGATTGCGCACCTTCAAGGGCTTCTTCCGCAAGTTCGGTCAGGCGGTCGTGGAGTTGATCTTTGTTCATGGCAGAGTCCTTTCGGTTGGGGTAAAAAGGAAGGAGGCCTCAGCAAAGGCCCCTATCCTTTGCATCCTTTAGGCGGCGAGTTGTTCAGGGGCAGCAGAACCGCCTTCAAGGCCGACGGGGATCAAGGTCAGGATCTCTGAGCCTTTGTAGAGTGAGAATTCCTTGGAGGTCAGGGTGATGCTGAAGTCGCCGGAAGTCACTGTCCATGTGCGGGCGGCATAAGTGAGGGTGGCGCCATGAGCTTCAAGGATTGCTGCCTTTTTGTCGATAGCAGGCTGAGGGTTCAGAGGAGCCTTTTTTGCTTTTGGCATGGCAGCGATGATGTCGGCGAGCAGGACTGGTTCCTGTTGGCCTTCAGCAACTTCTTCCGCAATCTCTTGGATCTGAGTTGTGGTCAGAGCGGCGAAGGGGTTCACGCTCAAGGGAGCGGAGACTTCGGTTTCCAAAGAGTCTTGGTCATCGTCGAGAGCGATGATTTCGGATTCAATGGCGAGGAAGCGGGCAGGCCGGCGTGTGTCGTCCTTTGCCACTGTGCCGACGTTGATGAGATCGACGAGGAGTTCACGAACACGGGATTCAGATACGCCGATTGCGGAAGCGATTTCCTTGGCTGTCAAGGATTCAGTTTCGATGGCAGCGACGATGTTGGTAGAAGTAGTCATTTGGTGCTCACAGTTCATAAAAGTTAAGGAAGGATCTGATGTGCCTTTTTATCGGCACGTTTGAATTATATATATCTATATGTTAGTTATTTCAAAGAAAATGACTAATTAAATTGTAACAGTTGACCGGCGTTTGCCGGGAGTTTGTTACAAGTGGAATGGAGGGGGATATTACTTACGAACGCGGGATGCGTGCGCTCGTGTACATATCATAAAACTAGCTCAAATACTAGCTTGACAACAAATAAAACGTAACAGTTGAGCCAGTTACGCACCTTTTTAGTGCCCTCCGTAATGGGCCCAAACCCGCATTATTTGAAGAGGGCGAAGGCATTGGCCTTAGGAACTTAAATAAGTTAGCTATGAGCGTTTAAAACGATACGGGCAGTTTAAAGAGCCAGTGTTTTATGTGGATTCCGGCATATAAAGGAGTTAATAACTTTTGGAGATAAGGGCAGGAATTGGCGACTGTTACAATTTAATCTGTTGTTTTCTTTGGATCTACCCAACTAACTGATATAATTCAATCGTCATCCACTCAACTTCAAAAGGACAACACCATGAACCACCCAGTTTACACAGTCGCCATGCAGTTCAAAGCGAAGTATGGCTTCGTGCCCCAGGCTTACAAGGCCGCGGTTTTCTTGGCGGTGTCAGTGCGTTTGGCTGACAAGGACCCTGTGCAGTCCGTCATCGCTCTGCTCGGAGCAATGAGGAACGGCTATGACATTAACTCTTGAATCAGGGACTAGGCGAAAAGGACCTTCAAGGACTAGGCGAAAAGGTCCCATTTTGTCCTTCACCGACGCAGTCAGCGACACAACGGCCACGACCTATGCAAAAAAGACATAGGTGGCGCAACTAAGGAACAACCGCAGATTGCCTGACGCAGATCGGGAAAAGTTCACTGAATCCATCTCGGTGTCGTCGGTGACGGCGGCTCGGTGACGGCGGCCGATCCACCGACAATTATTCACGCTAACACACTTGCAAGACGCCCGTCTGCTTCGTGCCTACACTCCATGTCTTCAGCATGGAAGTAGGCCGAGGCAGCGGATGCGTTCTCGGTCGGTGTCGTCGGCTCATCCCCCAGGGGTGTGCCGCCGCCGTCACCGACCGAGAACGCGGTTTTGCCTATAGATCCTCGGTGGATCGGCCCGACGTCACCGACCGACGCCACCGACACCGAAACCGGGGCCGACGTCACCGAAACCAGGGGGAGAGCGGAAGATCGGTGGCGGCGGAGCCCGATCCACCGACAATCCCCTTCAGCCCCTCGGTGACGGCAGAGGCCGCCGACACCGAGGAGGCGGAGATCCTGATCCCCTCAGGCCTGCTGCCGCCACCGACTGCCCGAGCCTTCACCACACGCTTGAGGGCAGGAGGATGCTGATCCCTTCCCCACCTGCTCCGATGCGCTTACGCCCGCTTAGGCACTGAGGCCATGGCCGACAGGTTGTCGGTGTCGGTCCGACGACACCGAGCCGACGACACCGACAGGTTGTCGGGCGGCCGACAACCTGTCGGTGGGTCTAGGAGACGGGGGAGGCCGGTACCCGACAGGTTGTCGGTCAGGAAGCAGAGGGGGCGTGAGCCCGGGGAGCTCGTGTTTCGGGGTGAGCCTAAGGAGGCTTAATGCCAACGACATTTCTGGCAAGTTTTCAACCGTCGAGAACTACATATTAAATGTCATATAGCCCCTCCCCCTAGGTCTGCAAGTTTTCAACCGTCGAGAATTACATATTAAATGTCATCTAGCCCCTCCCCCTAGGTCTCCAAGTTTTCAACCATCGAGAATTACATATTAAATGTCTTAAAAACTAAAGTGCTACAGGGGGGACCCTATATTTTTAAAATTTTCAGACCTACAGAGTCGCTTATTAAATTAGAAACAAAATCTTTGTCGCTCCAACACATCCTGTGGTATATTTATCTCTATGGGAACTACACACAAGCCTAAAACCAACCTTCCGATTGAAGAACGCCGACCGAAAGAGGAAGTGTTTACCGACATCTTGAGTTTGCTCGAGAGGGGCTTGAGTCTGCTTGAGTCCTGTCGTCAGGTGACAGATGCTCCTAGAGCTTCTAATGTGTTGCGGTGGTGCGAGCGAGACCCTCAGGGCTTTGGCGCTAGGTATAACTCTGCAAGGGAGATAGGGTATCGGCTCCTGGCAGATAACATACTGGAGATTGCGGATGCCCCCTGCCCCGTGTTAGAGAATGGGGCAACAGATAGTGGGTATGTAGCACACCAACGGCTTCGGGTGGACACAAGGCGGTGGATGCTTAGCAAGATGTTGCCTAAGATCTACGGTGACAGAGTCGAGACCGTACACTCTGGGTCGATGGAGATCAACCAGCCGATCGAGCAGGTGCGGTTGGAATTGGCCGCGATGTTGGCTCTTGGTAATTCGAAGCCGGATATGGCTAAGAATGGCTAATGAAGAGCTTGATTACTTTGCTGGCAAGTCCGATGTGGAAATCCGTCGAATGCACACCCTTATGGCTAGGGTGCGGAAGCATGATGCCGAACTTTCACTCTTCAATTTCTACCGGGATTACTGCTGGCCTGCGGTAGAGGGGTCCCGTGATTTCGTAGACAACTGGCATCTTCATGCCTTAGCTGAGCATCTTGAGGCTGTGACCAACGGGGAGATCAAACGCCTCTTGGTCAATGTACCTTTTCGTACTTCCAAGTCTACATTAGTAAGCGTTGCCTGGCCCGCATGGGTTTGGGTAAAGGATCCGTCACATCAGTGGCTTTGTGGTTCCTATGCTGAGAAACTGGCTATCCGCGATTCGCTCAAGATGCGTCGGTTGATTATGAGTCCTAGATTCCAAGCAGACTTTGGGGATAGGTTTGGGATGTCCGCAGACCAGAACCAGAAGGTACGCTTCGAGAACGATAAGAACGGTTACCGAATCGCTTTTGGTATGACCGGGGGCATCATGGGGGACGGAGGGGACACCGTCTTGCTGGATGATCCACATGACAGACAAGGAGCGAACTCGGAGGCCGAGCGAGAGACAGCACTGACGACGTTTGATGAAGCGATTACTACACGGCTGAATGATCCTAAGAGCTCAGCGATCGTTATCATTATGCAGAGATTGCATCACAATGACCTTTCAGGACATGTGCTGAAGAACAAGGGGGAGTGGGATCATTTGATGCTGCCCATGAGATTTGAAACCGAGCGTCGGTCAGTGACGAGCCTTGGTTTTCGTGATCCCAGGACAGTTGAAGGTGAATTGCTCTGGCCTGAGCGGTTCCCCGAGAAAGTGGTTCAGTCACTGGAAGTGACACTGGGGACTTATGGTACTGCTGGACAGCTACAACAGAGACCTTCTCCTGCTGGCGGAGGTATCATCAAGATCGACAACTTCAGGCTCTGGCCACACGACAAAGCCATCCCTGATTTGTTCTTTATTGTGCAGAGCTATGACACAGCTTTCACAGAGAAGACGAGCGGTGACCCAACTGGATGCTGCGTCTGGGGGGTGTTTGAATACGAGGGCAAGCGCCAAGTCATGCTGCTGGATTGCTGGAATGAACACCTAAGCTACCCAGTGTTGAAGAAGCGGGTGATGGAAGACTGGCAGGCTAGGTACGGCGGAGAGAAGAATAATGTGATGAAGCCTTCTCGGAAGCCGGATATTGTACTGGTAGAGGCGAAAGGTTCGGGTCAATCACTTTTACAGGATCTGAGGGTATCCAATATACCTGCTGTACCGTACAATCCAGGTCGAGCAGATAAGATTGCTCGTGCTCATATGGCCAGCCCGCTGTTAGAAGCGGGCATCTTTTGGGTATTGGAATCCGCGAAGACTAAGGGGAGACCTAGAACTTGGGTCCAGCCTTTTCTTAGCCAACTGGAACAGTTCCCAGCAGGGGAACACGATGAAATGGTGGACTGTTATACGCAGGCAACCATTTATTTACGGGACGCCGGGCAGCTGGAAGTTGCAAGTGTGCCAGATGAGGATCCGGAGGAGATTGACTATGACTCCCGTAAGAAACACCGTTCAGTTGTAAACCCATATGGCTAGTCCCGAACATCCCAAGGTGCCAGGCGCTCTCAGTTTGATTGCTGAGCAACTGCCTAAGTGGTGGTCCGACCCTCAAACAGCAGATTTGCGCCAAGGGGTTGGGATGGTTGTGCCACAAGACGCTGTAGACGCTGGGATGATGCTGCTCGGCGGTCCTGGAGGCAAGTTAGCTCGCAAGGTAGGGGCTGGGTTGATAGCTGGTGGGGCGAGTACAGACGCTAATGCCGGTATTTATTCAACCCTGCCTTCAAAGCTCAAAGGAATAGTAGAAGAGCTTGCCAACTTGGCGCGTGCGGCCCATCCAAAAGCCTCTATTGAGTTCGCAAACAATGGTGTTAACGGCCAAACTGTCAGGGGCATTGAGGAAGCCGTTCATCCGTCACAATTGAAGTTTACAGACTACGGTACTGCCCTTCATACCCACCCCGCAGAAGGTCCGTCTCTGCCCTCCTTCAAAGACTTTGAGGAATGGAGTAAGCAGCCCGCGCAACAGTACTTAGGGGTAGTTCGCCCTCAAGAAACTGGGACGAATAGTGCTGTTGTAATTGCGCCTAAGCGTAAGCCTTTGCCGAGTGAGGCGGAGCTAAAGAAGTTCCAGATGAGCCTATTTAAGTCAAACCCAGACTTGGCAGCTGCTATCGACAAAACCGGGGACGATGCAAGTACCTGGAAATGGCTACTGGATGCAGGGGCTAGGGATGACATAGACTTGTACCTTCACAATACTCCAAAGCCTCCTTTCAGGCATGCTACTGGGCAGGTTCCGATGGTTGAGAAAGCGGGGCCAGTAATGTCCCCTGAACTCCAGGCCGCAATAGACAAGCATGTGGATTACAACGGAGGGGTATCCCCTCTTTTGCAACAGCATTTAGATGCAGGGCGCGTACTTACAGCCCCTAAGTCTGTGTACCGAGTTATTGGCTCCTCAGAAAAAGAGCTCAATCTGCGCCCGGGAGATGTCTACAACTTTGACGTAAAAAATCCCAGTACTTCACAGTCATTGCAAGGCATCCGGCAAGGGGTTTTGCCTGGTTTAGATGACGCCGGATTTGCTCTCGGGGACAATGCCTCGTTGTTTAAGGTAGAGTTACCAGCGGGGGAGGCGTTTGGGCAAGCCGTTAGGTCTAATAATCACAATCGTGTGCATGACCTACAGGACGAATTCCTACTTAGGAAGTCACCACCTATAGAAATCAAAAGCATTGACCCAGATGGAACAATCAATGGCACTGCATTGCTTAGGGATGGTGAACATTTTGCACAAGGAGGCCCAGTGAAGCCAACGCACAACCAAGACCAGATGACGCACAAACGGTCATCCTCGCAAGACCAATCCACTCAGCCTCTCACCGGTTCAGCGATTCAAGCTTTGCTCCGCGGATGGGCAGCAGGAACTGCAGGGCTTCCTGGAGATCTTGAAGGACTGGCACGCAAGGGTATCAACTTCTCATTCGGACCAGGTGGCGTGAATGTCAATCCCGACTCGACTTTACCGACGTCCAACTTCTACAAGGAGTGGCTACCAGGTAAGCAGTCGGGCGATGAGAACGTCACAGAGGTAGGGTCGCTCTTTGGTGGTGCGGGGGCGACTAAGCTGGCCTCTCCTATCGCCAAGGGCGCGGGCGCACTGACTCGCATTGCTGACGCAGCGGCTACCAAGGGAGGTATGGCTCTGGAGCGTGGGGCTGGCAAGCTCATCCCTCAGATCATGGAGCGTGGCGGGTTGCCCGCGCAACTGTTGAACGACCTTGCGTTGGGCACGCAATCCAACATAATTAAGCGTCCCGGAGGCAACTGGCTGAGCGGGTCCGTTGAAGACGCGTTGAAGGAGTTGAAGAGAAACAACTACGCATCACTTGAAGATGCTGTGGAGGACGCCGGTCACTTGCCTGACAAAATGGCCCTCTACCACCAAGATACTGCACTGGACAACTTCATCGACAAACAGCTCACTCGCTACGTCAAGAACGACATGGCCACGGAGCGCGACCCCATCCGAGCATTAGCGGAGCAGGGCACACTGCATGTGAACCCGGAGCAGCTGAACTTTCGCCCCGAGCTGCACGGTAAGTACCTTGCAGAAGGACAGACAGCAGTTGCAAAGTCAGATGCCGCTAAAGTCTGGGAGGGTGCAGCAGACTTGAAAGTAAGTCCACATGCAGCAGAGTGGTACCAGTATCCAGAGTACGGGTATTCTAGTCAGCTTAAAAAAGATCCATGGCTAAGCAACGTGCCTGCAGAGACGGCTGTCCATGACATTACAGAACCTCGTAATTTGCCTCCAGATCTAGGCTTCGACCACCTCGTAGACGAGCTGCGCAATGCAGTCAACCCGAACAGCGGTCTGCCTGAGCACTTGCTAATCCGTCCTGAATCAATGGACCGCATGTCTGTGCCTCAAGCAGTGCAGCGCGTGGCTGACATCAACGCGTGGCGCGCAGCTCAGAAAGCTGAGACTGATGCTAAGCTAGCTAACAACGCCGCTACAGTGCTGCACAAAGAGTACCCCGATGCAGCAACCAATCCCAAAGGTCTGAAGTGGGTAGAACTGAAGGGCCCGGGCAAAGCTCCGGAAGGGTGGTCTCGTACCAAGCCGGGGGAGGAGCCAGAAATTGATCCTGATTTTTCTTACAACAGATCTACGCTACAAGATGCCCTCAAGTATGAAGGTGATACCATGGGCCACTGTGTAGGAGGCTACTGTGACTCAGTCGCTGACGGCTCAACTCGCATCTTCAGCCTGCGTGATGCCAAGGGTCAGCCTCATGTGACGATTGAGACTCGCCCACCTATCAAAGCTCCTACAAAGATGAAGGACGCTGCGACTTATGAAAATGAGTTCTTGGATTGGGCTGAGACCAACGGTAAAGATGAATACAGCGATGCCGCAAGGGCTGAATTTGACGCAAAAGTAGCTAAAAGCGAGCCTTTACCGAGTATTGTACAGATCAAAGGTAAAGGAAACGGTAAGCCTAATGCTGATTACCTACCGTTCGTACAAGACTTCGTGAAGTCAGGAAAATGGGGGGAAGTTGGGGACCTACAGAATACGGATTTAGTTAGGTATAAAGGGGAGTATGTCGATCCTGCTTCTATAAAGGCAATGCAAGCTGAAGCGGTCAAGTACATGGAAACGCATCCGGCTTTTGAACAAGCACGGCAGGCTTCTATCGAGCGCAATAGCTTTAAGCACAATTATGGAACTCCCGAATACGCTGCATTAGAGAAAGCAAACGGTCAGCCGATCCATCCAAGTATCCCCTATACGTATGATGAGATGATAGCTGTGTTAGCACGTCCGGAAGAGAATCATGTTAGACACGGAGATCTTGCCGAAGTTTTGGATCCCGCGTTTGATCGGGTCAAAAAGCTAAAAGAAATTTACGGAGAGCTTCCCCCTGATGCTCCACCACAAGGATACGCAAAAGGCGGGGTAGTCCAGCGCTTTGCCAACGGAGGGGAGGTTGGCCCTATAGACACTCCTGTAGACACTTCCAAAGCAACACCACAAGCTACTTCCAGTGGTGTACCTTCTGGGATGATGTTAAATCCGTTGTACGGGCAGCCAAGCTCCACAAACCCAAGGGATCGTAACGATGCAGTGTTTACCCACCAAACCGCGCAAGAGCAGTACATCCCTATTGGGATGATGGCTAACCCCAATTACGGTGCTTTCGTAGATTGGCGTGACCCGCAAGACCGCACAACGAACACCACTGATAAGTACGTCACAGACACAGGTTTTGACCGAGGCTACTACGACTTTATTCAAGCCAACCCCGGGCAGTATGGTAAGGTTGATGTCGTTGCGCCTAAATCCTTAACGGACCTGCGCGGCTATGGCAATTATGACACGCTCTATGCTACTAAGGCAGTTGAGCGCAATGACTATAGTCATGGTGACCCTAGATTTGCAAGCCCCGGTACAGAGTACGGCAAGCCCATTGGTTACAAATACGACAACGGCCATAGCCAATACGTTTACTTAGACGCAGACGGTAACGTAACCAGTACTCAAGATAGAGGAGATATGTGGACGGGGTTCCGCGATGGATTCTTAAAGCCCGCAGCGGCAATGGCAGCGATGGCGTACGGGATCCCAATGGCTGAGGACGCACTAGGGACTACCGCAGCATTACCAGCAAGCCAGGTAGCTGCAGCAGGGAGCTCCGTAGTTACACCCGCTTCCGGAGTAGCCGGTTGGCTGGGTATGGACGCAGGTATGGGTGCAACCGCCTTAAATACTGGGGTGCTAAACGCAGGAATGACCAAACTCCGTGGTGGAACTTGGGAAGACGCTGCTAAATCTGGGCTTATAGGAGCGGCGCTCTCCCCTGTCGGTACTATGGCGGGCGATGCCGCAACATCTACAGCTAATCCGTATATTACTAATCCGGATATACTTAAAGCCATCGGTACAACCGCCGCAGGTACTGCCATAGGTACGGGGCAAGCTCTGCTAACAGGGCAACCAGTAGGTACAGGGTTTACGCAAGGATTTGTAAACGGTCTAGTTAATTCCGTTGGTAATTATGCGGGAGACCAGGCTAAAGGCTATTTTAAAGACGTCAACCCTGATGCTTCTAATACTACTAACAATTTTGTAGGTTCAGCAGCCAATACGCTAACACAAGGAACTCTTCGAGGAACTTTAGGTAACCAGACTCTACAATCCCTAGCTGACCAGTATGCTAGTGGACAGTTAACTGACCTAACGGGTTTACCTGCGAACGTCGCCTCTCAAGTAGTCGCCTTAGCTAGAGGAAAAACTACACCTGTGGGGGCCCTTACTACTGTTGCAACAGGTATAGCAACAAGTCCTAGCCCGACTAAAGCATATAACTCTACTATTGACGGCACAGTTAACGCTGTAAATCAGGTAGGGGCTGTAGGATCTAAGTCGCTTCAGTCTATGGCTGTCGGCGGTTGAGACTATAATTCAACGAATCCCTAAGGAAATGATTATGCTCCCTTCTACCCAAACCGATGAGATTCCTGATGTTGAGCCGCTGATGGACGTGGAAGAACAAGAAGACGGTTCTGCGATTGTTAACTTAGAGGAAGAAGAGGACTTGGACCCAGAAGACCCCGACTTTGGGGAGAATCTGGCTGAAGTATTACCTGAGTCCTTCCTAACCAACTTAGGTATCGACCAAGCAGAGCTAATTGACTCCGATAGGAAGAGCAGAGAGCCTAGAGATAAGCAGCAAGCCGAGGGCATCAAACGCACAGGTCTAGGTAAGGATTCCCCGGGGGGAGCTACTTTCGAAGGGTCCAGCAAAGCAGTGCACCCTATGCTCGCTAAAGGCTGTGTGGACTTTGCTAGTAGGGCGATTAAAGAACTCTTTCCCTCTGCTGGTCCTTGTAAGACTCAGATTATTGGCGAATCAAATGACGCTAAGATAGATAAGGCGGAGCGTAAGAGAGCCTACATGAACTGGCAACTTACAACTCGGATTGCCGAGCAACGAGCTGAATTCGAACGTCTGTTGTCCCAGCTGCCCTTAGGCGGCTCGCAGTATAAGCGTTGGTGGTGGGATGATGCTCTAGAGCGTCCTCGTACTGAAGCAGTCTATATTGACGATGTCTTTCTCCCTTATAGCTGCTCTGACTTCTACACTAGTTATCGAGTAACTCATCGCCAATGGGTAGCTCGAGATGAGTATGAGTCTCGCATTGACAGTGGCTTATACCGGGATGTTTATACGTCCGCCCCTAATAGCGGTTGGGCTGACAAATCTGAATCTCGAGAAGCTAGCGATAAGATCGAAGGAGTTGAAGAAGACGATGGAGCCTACAATGATGAAGGGCTCCGTGAAATCTACATGAGTTATGTGGATCTTGTTATTGAAGACGATGAACTCTCTGAAGGTAGATCTGCCCCATATATCTTACACATCGAGAATGAAACTCAGAAAGTTCTTGGTCTCTACCGTAACTGGTCGCCTAAAGACGAAAAGCTGGGCAAGAAGCACTGGATGGTGGAATACACCTTCATCCCGTGGCGTGGTGGTCCGGGCGTTGGGCTATTTCATCTCATTGGATCGTTGTCCTCTGGCGGTACTGGCGCTCTTCGCGCCTTGTTGGATAGCGCACATATACAGAATTTTCCAGGTGGCTTAAAACTCAAGGGAGGGCGTACCGCTGGACAGAGTATACAGGTTAACGCTACTGAGTTGGCGGAGATTGATGCCCCAGCAGGAGTGGATGACATTCGTAAGATGGTCATGCCTTTCCCGTTTGCCGGGCCATCACCTGTACTCTTCAACTTGCTTGAGTGGCTGACTCAGCAAGCAGAAGGTGTAATTAACACTGCTAGCGAAGCTATTAGCCAGGCAGGTGCTGATATGCCAGTAGGTACAGCTCTTGCGCTTATTGAGCATGGTTCAGTTAACTTCTCAGCTATCCATGCTCGTTGCCATGCGTCCCTAAAGAAGGAACTTGAGATTCTGCATCGTTTGGATGCAGAAAACATGAGCGACGAGGAAACGATTGAAGAGTTAGGAAGCCTAGTTGTTAGTAGAGAGGATTTCCAGGGACCTCTGGACATTATCCCCGTCTCTGACCCTAATATCTTCAGTGAAGCCCAACGTTATGCCCAGTTGCAAGCAGTTATGCAACTGGCAGCTAATCCTCAATTAGCCCCGTTCTTCAAGCCCGACCGATTGCTGCAACGCTCCCTAAAGCTACTACAGATCACTTCTCCTGAGGACTTGGCTAATTTGCCTAGAGATCCTACTCGTCTAGGTCCTCTTGACGAGAATTATCTGGTCTGCTCTCCTGAGCCCGCCCCACTAAAGGTCTACCAGGAGCAGGATGATGTTGCCCACTTGGAAGCGCATCTACATTTCTTGGTGAGCCCGATCTTTGGGGCAAACCCACTCATCGGGACCCCTGCTTATCCGCCCTTAATGATCCATATTAAGGATCATTTGATGAGTTTTTATAAGAAGCATACTAAAGGGGCTGCAGACGCTCTAGAGGCTATTGCTCCTGCTATGGGCGGAGCTCCTATTCCTAGAGCACAAGCAGAAGCTAAGGGGGCTGCCTTTGCTGATGGGGTTATGGCAAAGCTACTAGGACCGATGATTATGCCAGCCCTAGAGCAAGCTCAGAAACTGGCTCTTCAATTTGCTATGAAGCCTCCAGTTGACCCAACAGTCCAGGCTCAGATTGCTAGCCAACAGCTCATCGCTAAGATGAATGCCGACGCTAACGGAGTTATCGCCCAACAGACCGCACAACTCAAGGCTAAGTCAGAAGCTGATGCAATGGCATTCAAGGCAGCAGAGGCTGAGAAAGCTCGTCAAGCTGAACTCGCAGCTACCGAACGCGATCGACAGTTTAAGCAGTGGCTTGAAGAATCTAAACAGGATGCAAATGATAGAGCTACCGTGATGGCGACGACGATTGAGACTCAAGCCCTTGAGACTCAGAAACAGTTAGAACACTTCCGAGCTCTCCAAGAAGCTAAGAGCCAAGAACATGCTTCAGCTCTACAATTACAGCGCGATCAGATGAAGGCGGATAACGATGCCCAGTTTGCCATCCTTCAATCTATGCTTCAACAGAATGCTGCTGTCCAGGCTCCGCCGGTTGACATTGCGTCTATAATCCAGCCAGCGATGCAGGACATGAAGAATAACATGAACGAGATACTAGTCAACCACTTGGGTCAGGGTTTGCAGGTGCTACAAGCAGCGCATACCGCCCCTCGGGTTGCAAAGTATATCAAGGATGAGATGGGTAACAACATCGGTGTTGAATCAGTAATTAAAGGACCACAACCATGAAGTCAATGGCTCTCTCAACCAGCGGGGTATCAACCTCCAACGTTGCCGCTATCAACAGCAATGTAACTCCCATCGCAATTGAGATTGCAGTCAAAGTTACAGGCGCTGCGACCTATAACGTTGAATACACACTGGATGATATTTTCTCGCCCACGTTCACTCAAGTTGGCGCGACCTGGTTCAATCATCCCACACTAGCTGCAGGCCAGACCACAACCAAAGACTGCCAGATTACCTGGCCAGTTACCGGGATTCGTATCAACCAGACGGCAGGCGCCAATACCACTGCCGCAATCGTGCTGCAGGCCGGTTTGCAGTAAGGATAGGCCATGGCAGCAGGACCGTTTGTATTCAGCCAACCGGCAAAGCTCAA
>SESF01008725.1_pt1 | contig 59289 bp, 51 predicted proteins | sample 3171521 | NCBI WGS metagenome assembly SESF01 (sample SAMN10866945, study PRJNA518727) | freshwater metagenome | biome: subpolar coniferous forest; feature: holomictic lake; material: water; isolation source: holomictic Lake 227, 6 m and 8 m depth | place: Canada: near Kenora, Ontario | collected...
CTATCAATGTAAGCAATAAATATTGATTTGCAAACTATTATTGTATCAATCTGCCATTTATTTCATCGCCTTGGGGTTCTATAACAAAAAGTTTCCCGTCAGCACCCTCTACTGCAAGAATCATCCCCTCTGAAACCTCATCACGAATGGTACGGTCGGCCAAATTGGCCACAATGAGCACGTTTTTGCCAACCATCTCTTCGGGAGTGTAGTGTTTGGCGATTCCTGCAAGCACCTGCTTTGTCACAGAACCAACCTGTAACTGAAGTTTCAGGAGTTTGGCCGCTTTGTGGACTTTTTCAGCCGAGATAACGCGTGCAACCCTCAAATCAACCTTCAAAAAATCATCAAAGCTGATGAGAGGTTTGAACTCCATCTTTTGCTGTTCAGCTCCAGCCTCACGCTTTTCAGCATCAGCCAGCAGCCCCTCTATTTTTGCAAGTTCCGGAGCGATATCGCTCTCCTCTATTTTTGTGAAAAGAATTTCAGAATTTTCACAAAGCCGATGTCCCATATTCAACCCAGGCCTTTTCGACTGCTCCCAGAGGGGTACACCCGGTTTTATGAGGCTTTCGATCGTACCTTCAAAACCAAGCATAGCGTGTATGCGATTACAGGTTTCCGGAATTACCGGATAAAAGAGGAGGGCAAGCGTATGGCAAAGATTCAGCGATACTGACATGATCTTCGCAGCAGCATCCCGATCACTCTTTATCAATTTCCATGGTTCGTTTTGCGTAAGAAAACGGTTAGCCTTACGAGCTATATCCATTGTTTTGGAAACCGCCTCACGGAAATGGAATTGCTCATAGGCTTCTCCAATTTCATCAATCAAATCGTCAAGATCGACCCTGTTGCCAGGCTCGTCATTTTCAACATCACTGCCATCAGTCTGAATAACTGTAAAAGATCTCAGAACCTCAAGAGGACAATCAATCGGAACGACCCCACCAAATTTCGAATTGGTAAAATCAACCGACCGCTTGATAAAGTTTCCAAGGGTATCGGCCAGCTCTCCATTGGTTCGGTTCTGAAAGTCCTGCCAACTGAAATCGGTATCCTTGTTTTCCGGATAATTCATGGCAATACTGTAACGCAGGGTATCGGCCGGAAACTTTTCAAGGAATTCACCAAGGTAGATGGCATAGTTCCTCGACTTCGAAAACTTTCGTCCCTCAAAGTTCATGAACTCCGAGGCGGGCACATTGTCTGCAAGATTGTAGCACCCACTTTGACGACCCTCATTCCAGGCCATCAGAATTGCTGGAAGCATGAGTGTATGAAAAACCACGTTATCCTTGCCGATAAACTGGACAAGGCGACACTCGGGGTTCTGCCAATACTCTTTCCACCGCTCACTTTGCCCAAGCGCTGCGGCCCACTCCCTCGTAAAGGAGATATAACCAAGCACCGCATCAAACCAGACATAGAGCACCTTCCCCAGAGCCTCCTGGCTCTCAATCGGCACCTTGATCCCCCATCCAAGATCACGGGTTATTGCGCGATCTTTCAGCCCCTGATTGAGCCAGGTACGGGAATAGTTGACCACATTTTGCCGCCACTCCTTTTCATGATCCTGCACATAGTTCTCAAGCTTTTCCTGAAAACGCCCGAGCGGAAAATACCAGTGCATGGTTTCACGAAGTTCCGGCGTCGCATCCGAAAGTTTGCTTTTTGGGTTGATAAGCTCAAGCGGGCTTAAATGGGTACCGCACTGTTCGCACTGATCGCCGTTGGCCTCCGTATTATTACAGATCGGGCAAGTTCCCGTCACATAGCGATCCGAAAGAAAGCGGTCGGCCTTGCGGTCAAAAAAAAGCTTTTCACTCTTTCTCTGAAAAATACCCTTCTCTTCAATATCAAGAAAAAATTCCTGGGCTGTCTTGTGATGAAGCTCAGAGGTTGTTCTGCCATAATAGTCAAACGAGATTCCACACTTTGAGAAGGCCGCCATATTCATCTGGTGATAGCGGTCAACAACATCCCTGGGCGAAATCCCCTCTTTTTCGGCTGTAATGGTAATAGGTACACCATGTTCATCCGAGCCGCCAATATGAATAATATCCTCACCCTTGAGCCGTTTATAGCGAACATAAATGTCTGCGGGAAGATAGACCCCCGCCAGATGGCCAAGATGAACCGGGCCATTGGCATAAGGGAGTGCTGTCGTAACAAGGGTTTTTGTAAACTGATGCATGGGTTAAGCGTTATTTTTTTACAAACAGGGCATTGAACTTGTTGAGAGGGATCCTGCGTGTCTGGTCGCTCTTCAGATAACGAAGCCAGACAAATTTTTTCTGGACATCAACGCTTTCAACAACCGCAGCCCCCTCGGGAGTATTGACCCTGCTTCCTGTGGCAGGAAACTGTGACGGAGGATTCGACTGGGTACGGCAACCCTTTTCATGTTTCGAATAACTGAGGCAGCATTTCGGACGGTTACATAACCCGGTGATATTAAAAGCATGGCTCTCACTGCCTGACGTTTCAGAATATTGTGACTTTTCAGCAAAAGGATTGGCGTGAATTTTCGGAATCCAACTCGAACAGCAGAGGAGGCAGCCACATGGCCCAAAGGCATTTGCCCTTCTGGCCTCCTCCCGTGTGGTTATCTGCACCATCTGGATTCTTGCCTTGAACTCTCCTGCCAAGTCACGCACAAGCGTCCTGAAATCGACACGGTGTGATGAGGTATAATAGACCGAGAGCTTCTGCTGATCCATGCGCAACTCAACGTCAACAAGCTTCAGATCAAGTTCATGCTTCTTGATCTTGTTCAGGCAAACCTCCCGTATCTCCGACTGCCTTTTTTTCAGCTCAACAATAGCCAGGATGTCACTCTCGTCGGCAACCCGCAACACCGCAGTCCACTCCTGACCACCTTTATCGAGCCCTTTAAGCTGGATCTTTTTTCGGGCGATCTGGCCAGTCGAATAGACTACACCAAAATCATAACCACCATCAGACTCGATAATGACCTGCAGGCCAATAGTAAAAGGAGTTCCCGTATTGTTGACAAAAAACTCACGCCTGCACCCCTGCAACTCAACCTCGCATATATCAGGGGAAACATCGTTACCAAGAACCCCGTATATCGCCTCCATCTCACTGTGCAGCAACTGTGAAAGCCGCAACCGGACCTTTGTATTATCACCTAACAGACAACTGCATATAACATTACTCATAAACGGTCAATTTGGTATATAGAAAACCACTCATCTCTCTTTTTATATTTTCCGTCTTCAAGGTATGCAAATTTATGCTCTTTTCACCATACCACAAATCACCCCAAAATGGAGCGGTTGTCGATATTGTGTACTTCCGTTGCAAGTACGGAAAGAATCATTAAGCCATTCCGGCAAGGGAGAGCATTCGGCTGAGAGAAACAACGGTATGATTGATATATTGAAGGATTGAAGTTTTTATAGATAGTAAGAATAACGGACATCATTATTGAATGATTGATTATGAGAATTATTGAAGAACTGATAGATTGTTTGATTGAAGGCGAGGAAGCGAAGAGCGCCCCCCCCTGTCAGTCATTGGGTACATGGAGAAATTGTCGGATCGCTTCAATGCGTTTGTTGATTGACGGGGTTCCCTTGACGATGATCCTTGCCTCGTCAAGCATGCGGTTGATGACCTTCTCTTTGAGTTCGTCAAGATGCCGCTCCGTCATGGTCTGCATGTATGTGGTCATAACGTCCGGGCCCGGAAACTCTTTTGCCGTTACCAGAAACGGCTCCCTGAATGACAAAAGGAGTTCCGGTTTTTGTTCATCGAGATATTCGATCCGGCTGACAACTGAAACAAGGTAAATTGAGGGAATTTTATCGAGGACACGGGAGAGAATTGAGGCTGTCCCTTTAAAAAAAAAGAGAGGCCTCTTGTCAACCGGTTCTATCCTGCCCTGGGGAAAAATCCACAAGGCGTTCTGTCGTTCACTTTTGGCGGTCAACAATTCAGCGGCATACTGAAGGGTGCCAACTGCACTCCTCGGATTGGAACGGTTGAGGGAAAACGCGCCTATTCGGGTAAAAAAGCGATGTTTCTGCAACTGCTGAAACTCGATAATGATATGCAGATTCTGATGAAAAAACTCTTCGGTACAGAGTGGCGACCAGAAGCCGTCCCACCAGTATGCGTGATTTGCAAAAAAAACAACCGGAGTACCATGATCCATCTCCTGTACTCCGGGCTGCATAACAACGCGCACCGAGTTAAAATACCTGCGAAACTGCCGGCGGGAATACCAGCCGAACCACAGGGTATAGAGCTTGCTGCGACGAACTTTCAGCATAGACGCCTCCCTATTGGAACGCTCTCCTTATACGGTTTACCGCCTCCTCCAGTGAGGCAATTGAGGCGGCGTAGGAGAGGCGGAGATTTTCCGGCGCACCAAACGCATCGCCCGGTACAGTTGCCACATGATGAACCTTCAAAAGGTATTCTGCTACATCTGCAGAATCTTTCATGACAACGCCATTAAACGTTTGACCAAGCACACCGCTGATATCAGGGAAAATATAAAAGGCACCCTGCGGAAGGGCGGTCTTGAATCCGGGGATGCTGTTAAGAGCACCGTACATGTAATCGCGCCTCTTTTGAAATTCAGCACGGCGCTCTTCTACAATCCCCTGATCCCCCGTCAAAGCGGCAACGGCGGCTTTCTGGGCTATGGCATTGGGATTTGAGGTGGTCTGCGACTGAATCTTGTCGCAGGCATCAATCAGCCATTTCGGCCCGGCAAGGTAACCGATTCGCCATCCAGTCATGGCGTAGGTTTTCGACACGCCATTACTCACAATGACCCACTCCTTCATTTCCGGAATCCTTGCCGGGGAGAAGGGGCGTACGTCGCCATAAACAATCATGTCGTACATCTCATCAGAAACAACAAAAATACCACGCCCTTCGACCACCTTCATCAAGGCCCGAACCTCAACTTCACTATAGACCGACCCCGTTGGATTCGAGGGGGAGTTCAGGACAAGAATCTTTGTTTTCGGAGTAATAGCTCCCTCAAGCTGGGAGGGTGTCATTTTATAGTCGCTCTCAAGAGTGGTATGAACAACGACAGGGATTCCACCTGCGAGACGAACCATTTCAGGGAAACTCACCCAGTAAGGAGCGGGCACAATCACCTCATCACCCTCTTCACAAAGGGCAAGAAAAGTATTCGCCAAAGTCTGTTTACCGCCATTACTGACGATGATCTGGTTTTCCGCAAAATCAAGAGCGTTGTCGCGCCGGAACTTTTCGACAATGGCTTTTTTAAGCTCCGCAATACCGGAATTTGCCGTATAACGGGTAAATCCGGCATTAATGGCATCTATACCAGCCTGATTAACATGAGCAGGAGTTGGAAAATCGGGCTCACCAGCCGAAAGACTGACAATATCATGCCCTTCAGCCTTCATTTTACCGGCAAGATTGCTGATTCGCATAGTCTGCGACTCCTGCATACTGAGCACCCTGCGAGTGAGATATTGCTCTTCCGGGAGAAGTGTTCTTGACATATATGAGTGTTTTATTATAATTTTTTATCTGCTCTGTTCTTCACGTTTTTGATGCATCATCTCCAGAACGCAGGGATGGACAAATTTACTGACATCTCCGCCCAGCATGCCCACCTCCTTGATGATTGACGATGCCACATAGGTGTATTTGACATTCGGCATTAAAAAGACGGTGGTCACCTCCGGATAGAGCTGACGATTCAAAAGCGACATCTGAAATTCGTATTCAAAGTCCTTGACCTGTCTCACCCCCCTGACAATGGCTCTCGCACCCAACTGACGGGCATAATCCACAACGAGCCCGTTGTGCAGCACCACAACAGAGGCTCCGGGATAATCGCAGGTAACCTCCCTCGTCATTGCTTCCCGCTCTTCGGCTGTAAAGAGCGCACGCTTCTGTGAGTTCTCTGCAATAACGACAATAACTTCCTCAAAAATATTCAGTGCGCGTTCAAGCACATCAAGGTGGCCGTTGGTAAAGGGATCAAACGTTCCCGGATAAATGGCTTTCTGTTTCATCGGCAACAAAGGTCAGTGCTGAAAAAAAGTAACTCTTGTCATGCCGTAATCGCGGTGAAAAGAGTAAAAGGGCGAGTGCTGAAAATCGAGATGCGCACTATGTTCAACCAGCAGGAAACCCTCAACGGCGAGAAGGGTGCCTGCAAAAATGCTTTCAATCAATCGGTCATAATCGGGCCACGAGTAGGGTGGATCGCAAAAAAGAAGATCAAACTGACCCGTCGCACGGCCAAGAAATGCCGAAACATCTCCATTAACAATTTTGACACTCTCCTGAACCCCCAACTGGAGTGCAGTTGCTTTCAGGGCTTTAAGGGCATCAACATGCTGATCGACAAAGCAGACCGACCCCGCACCACGGCTCAACGCCTCGAAACCAAGGGAGCCGAAACCTGCAAACAAATCAAGGATGGAGGCCCCCTCAAAATCCATCCTTGCCGTGAGCGTATCAAAGAGCGACTTCTTAACCCTGCTGCTGCAGGGACGTATCGCAAACGACGATGAACTCTTGATTTTCCGTCCTTTATAGAGACCTGCCAGAATCTGCATAAAGCCTGTGATCAGCTCAAAAAATCACCAAACCGGGTCTCGCCGAGAATGGCAAGCGCTTTTATAGCATCATCTTTGGATGGCGGTTTTCCGTGCCAGTTGGATTTATCAGGCATACTTCCCTCAAAAAAAGGAACCCCTTTGCCCATGATGGTTGTCGCAAGAATCACGGTCGGCCTCTGGCGATCCCCGCACGCCTTGATTTTTTCGACCGTCGTGAGAAAATCTTCCATATTGTTGCCATCGCAACAACAAACATCCCATCCGAACGAACGCCATTTATCTGCAAATGGCTCAACGCTCATGATGGAGGAAACCTCACCATCAATCTGCAGATTGTTGTAATCGACAATACCGATAATCTTGTCAAGCCCGTAATGAGAGGCACTCATCGCCGCTTCCCATATCTGCCCCTCCTGGCACTCGCCATCGCCCATCAAACAGAAAATATCTCCCTGACGACCATCAAGACGAAGACCAAGCGCTGCACCGACCGCAGCGGAAAGACCTTGACCGAGGGAACCGGAAGCGATTCTGATTCCCGGAAGCTTCGCTTCAGAAGTTGGATGACCCTGCAGGTAGGAGCTGACCTGTCGGAGTGAGTTCAGTTCGCTGAGAGGAAAATACCCTGAACGGGCAAGAACACTGTACCATACAGGAGCAATATGGCCATTGGAGAGAAAAACCATATCCTCGTCGTGCAGCTTCCAGAACTCATGCGGCTTATGCTGAAGTACCCGAAAATAGAGGGCAGTAAAAATATCGGCCATGCCGAGCGAACCACCCGTATGACCGGAATTGGCCATAGCAAGCATTCTGATGACATCCCGACGAACCTGGCGGGCCATCTCCTTGAGATCATCAATCGAGGCAAGCTCAAGAAGCACGCCTTTTCTTTCAGCAGGATACAGTTTCAACTCTTTTGCCATGGTATATCAACAAAATGCTTGTGAATGAATAAAAAAACGCTTGAAGTTAAGTGGCTGGGCATAAATAACAAAAAAAACTTATTCATGTTGCTTCTTTCTCTCCCTTAAAAACTTCCAGCCGGAAAAAAAAAGAATCAGAACAAAAATAATCGATACCGGAATGCTGTAGAGCGCAGCATAAGCGCCGATATCCTTCCAGTTGCTTCCCAGAAAATAACCGCCATAGAGCAGAAGCGCATTCCAGGCAAACGCACTCGTCAAGGCAGCAAGAAAAACAAACGGCGTCCTGAGATGCATCAAACCGGCCGTAACAGAAATCACCGACCTTGAACCGAGCAGGAATCGGTTCAACAGCACCGCAAGATAACCATGAGTTGCAAATTTTTGGCGAAGCAGCTCCATATCCGAAGGAGGAAAAAAACGGTGGACACTTTTTGCCAGCCAGTGCTGCGCCGGGCCATCCCCCGCTGCATACAATTTCATGCCAAGATGCCGACTAAGCATGTAAACAAGCATGAAACCGGCAACAGAACCCAGCGAGGAGGACAGCAGCGACTCCGCAAAGTGTATGTCACTTTTGCTGATCAGATAGCCGATAAAGGCAATCGGAACATCTCCTGGTATCGGAGGTACAACATTTTCAAAAAACGCAATCAGAAAAAGAACGAAATAAATTGCCGCAGGATCGGCATGCTGCAGCCATGCAATTGCAGCTTCAAGCATAGCCAATCCTCCGGTATGTAATGCTCTTCTCAGTCAAGATCAAGAACCCTTCTCTGCACTTCACTGTAAGCATCCTCAACACCGCCAAGGTCAAAGCGAAAACGATCCTTGTCCATTTTTTCATTCGTCTCAAGATCCCAGAAACGGCAGGTATCGGGGCTTATCTCGTCACCAAGCAGAATCTCGTTGTTGTGGCGACCGAACTCAAGCTTGAAATCGACCAGTTTCAGTTTCCTTGCAGCAAAAAACTCTCTGAGCAAAGCATTAATGCTCTCTGCACGATTTTTCAGAAAAGCAAGTTCCTCAAGCGTGGCAACGCCGAGCGCCACAGCATGCGCCTCATTCATCAGCGGGTCATCGAGATCATCATCCTTGAGATAGAACTCAACAATCGGCATCTCCAAAACCGTTCCTTCACAAAAGCCGTAGCGCTTCACCAGCGAACCTGCCGCAATATTGCGCACAACAACCTCTACCTTGATAATATCGAGATAACGGCAGAGCATATCACGATCGGAGAGCTTCTCGACAAAATGAGTACGGATACCCTGAGCTTCAAGCAAGGTGAAAAGCTTGCATGAAATGGCGTTGTTCACAACACCCTTTTTGGCGATGCTCCCCTTTTTTTTATTATTGAACGCTGTTGCATCATCCTTGAACTCCTGTATAACCAGATCAGCATCATCCGTTAAAAAAACCTTTTTCGCTTTGCCCTCGTACAATTGTGTCGTCTTTTTCATGTAGCAATAAAATTATAGTGATTGGTCACCGCGAACGATAACCGTTAATACCCCGAACAATCAGCCCCCCTGCCCTCCTGGTCAGATGCCGCCTGCTGCACCGCACCGGTAAGCACAATAGCAATCTGATCATCGGTCAACCCCTTGTCTTTCAAAAAACTCATAAACCTGAACACTCCCAAATCAGAGAGCATCGCCTTGGGCTGGTACTGCTCATCAAGTCCCCTTGCTCGACTGTACTCTTCGGAAGTCTTAATCCAGTCATCAATAAACTGTTCCGATTTCCCGTTCTCAAGAAAAAAACCGGCCACAATCACTTTAACCTTGTCCATTGCCGGTTCAGGATGAGCCTGAATGAGCAGTTGCATCTCTTCAGAAATCCTTGCCAACACAATAACCGCCTCCCTGTCAAGGGTCTCCTCGAGGATATCTTTCGCCTGTTCCTTGACATCGCTCTTCTGGGTCATAATGCTTCCCGGATTGTTGGAAAATAAATTATTGACAAACTGGAAAATCCCGATTAAGTTACAGAATCATTATGGGAAAGAAAAAAAATTAGAACGAAAGAGTCCATGCAAAAACTGCTCTGCTGCGTTTTTCTCGTTTTCATCGCCACCTTGTCACAATCACACACCGTCAGTGGAAAGCCGAATCCTGAAAAAAGTGTACTCTTCCTCTGGTGGAACGTTGAAAATCTCTTCGATTGTCACAACGACCCTGCAACCGAAGATGACGATTTTACCCCGGAAGGAAAACTGCAATGGACAGAAAAAAGGCTCTTGCTGAAAAAGATGCGCATCCGGCACCTCCTCTCGGCTGTGGAGGCACACCCTGATTACAGAAAATATCCCGACATCCTCGCGTTTGCCGAGGTAGAAACCCGGAGCATCTTTAACGACACAATCGAAAGTATCGATGGCGTCAGCTACAAAACAATCTATCACGAATCAAGCGATCCGAGAGGCATCGACATCGGCCTCGCCTATAACCCGAAAACAATTCACCCGACAGGATCGAAAGCCTACAGTGTGCCTCTTGACGGCAAGCCGACAAGAAAAATTATCGTTGCGGGTTTTTCAGCCTCTGGCCACCCCTTTCACCTCATTCTGAACCACTGGCCCTCACGCTCCTTCGACACCGGATGGACTGAACAGAAACGACTTGCTGCGGCAAAAGTGGCTCGCCACATTCTCGACAGCCTGCTTGTGAGCAATCCGAAAGCTGACTGCATCGTCATGGGTGACTTCAACGACGAACCCTCCGACCGCTCCATCAAACATGGCCTTCGCTCAACATTCGATGCAGCAAGGGTCAAGGCAAACGGCAACAGCCTCATGTACAACTGCTGGAGCAACTACGAAGGAATCGGCAGCTACTTCTACAACAACCACTGGCAACAAATCGACCAGATACTCCTCAGCCCGGGAATGCTTGACAACAAAGGGCTTACGGCGCCAGAGGGATCATTCCGCTGCTTCTCCTTTTTCCGGCTCTTCGACTACTCTGGCAAAAAGCCCTGGGCCACCTACGAAAAAAGAAAATACAAGGGAGGCTACTCCGACCATCTTCCATTACTTTTGAAAGCACGCATCGAACCTTGAAGCCTTTTAAAGCTTTACACAAAAAAAGCCATGATTTTGTGTACCGAAAGCACAATAAGGCAGCATCATTTCAGCGCCAACAAAGCCTCACCGGGCATTATGCTTGTGATTATCGGAGATATTTTTCACGCTCCATCCTACCCGCTTCGTGAACACGGCCTTACGGACAGGACACTCTCCTTTCTGACAAATTTCACACGAAAAATCAAGACAGCCATCAGTGTGGACAAAAAGCTCAATACTGCCGCCAAAATTGTCGTTGACAAGCTTGTTGAGTTTATCAATCTGCAAGTGCGCTTCATGCACATTAAGGTACCAGGGAACCGTCAAATGACAGTCAAGATGAAGCGTGCTCCCGTACTTGATGATTCGCAGATTATGAAGATCAATCCACTCATTACTGCGATTGGCCTGGAGCAAGCTGACCATTTTTTCCAGCAACTCCTCATCGGCCTCATCCATGATCCCCTTGAGAGAGTCGCGGATAATCTTGTAGCCGGTAAAAACGATAAGAAGTGCAAAAATCAGGGCAACAGCACTGTCGAGCCAGGCCATTTTTGTCAGAAACAACAGGATCAGGCCAATAATAATACCTATGGTTGAGTAGGTATCTGACTGGAGATGTTTTCCACTGGCAACGAGGGCAAGAGAGTTGTTTTTCTTCCCTTTTTTAACGGCAAGTGCACCAACGAGATAATTGATGATTGCCGTTGCCGTAATCAAAAGTATGCCGTAATCAAGCTGGGCAACCGGTTGCGGATCACCAAGATTTTTAGCCGCCTCATAGATAATGAGCAACCCGGCGCAGGCAATCAATGTCCCCTCAATAGCCGCTGAAATAAACTCTACCTTCCCGTGACCGTAAGGATGATGACTATCTTTTGGCTTGGCAGAAATATAAAGACTGTACAAGCCAATAAAGCCACTGGTAACATTCACCGTACTTTCAAGCGCGTCAGTAAGAATGGCTACTGAATTGGTAAGGTACCAGGCCACAAGTTTGGTGATAAAAAGAACAACACCGGTAACAACGACAATTTTCTGAAAATTATAGTTCTGTTTTGCAGTGGTCATGATTTTTAATAAAAGTTATCTCTTCTCTTTGAGTGCACTTGCTCTTTTTTCCCGAAAAAATCCTGAAGCTCCAATCCACTTCACCACCTCAAACCAGAGGACACTCCCGATCCCTGCAAAAAGGCAGAGAAGAATATCTGATGAATGTAAGGTGGAAAAACGAAAAAGATGAACAAAAAAGGGAATATAAAGCACAACTCCCAAAAAAATGATCCCTCCGGCTACCACCGGAAAGAGTGCCTTGTTGGGATAGCGCATGGTAGCAACAAATGGCTGACTCCATGAACGATTGGTCAAAATCAGACCGAGATTTGAAATCATCAGCGTTGTAAAGGCCAACGCACGAACCTCAGACTCTGTGTCACCCTTGGATACTGAGAACCAGAAAACGGATAGAACGACTGCAAGCACAATAAAGCCCTGCATCAGACTGAGCACAACCATCTTTCGGCTGAACAACGGCTCACTCGATTTGCGGGGTGGCCGCTTCATGACATCACTCTCCTCCCCCTCAGCTTCAAAAACGATTGAACATGCAGGATCAATAATCAGTTGCAGAAAAGCGATATGCGCCGGCAACAAAAGAAGTGGCCACTGAAAAAGTACCGGAAAGAGCGAGATTCCTGCGATAGGGATGTGAATGGCAAAAATATAGGCAATGGCTTTCCGAATATTATCAAAAATCCGGCGTCCAAGCTTGATCGCCTGCACAATTGAAGAAAAATCATCATCAAGCAAGACCAGCGAGGCCGATTCACGGGCAACATCAGTTCCACGCCCACCCATTGCAATACCAATATTGGCCGCTTTCAGCGCCGGTGCATCATTCACCCCATCGCCAGTCATGGCAACAATTTCCCCATTAGCCTTGAGCGCACTCACCAGCCGCAGTTTCTGCTCAGGCAGAACCCTGGCGAAAATATTCACCTCATTGATTCTCTGCTGCAACTCATGCTCCGTCATCTCCTCCATCTCCGTACCTGTAATCCATGCGTCAGCTTTTTGCAGCCCAATCTGCCGGGCAATGTTGCGGGCCGTACCGGGATAATCGCCGGTTATCATCACCACACGGACGCCAGCACTGTAACACTCCGCTATGGCCGCAGGCACCGCAGGACGCACCGGGTCAGCAAGTCCAATCAGGCCAAGAAATTCAAAAACAAAGTCGTGCTGCTGACAAGGCAAAACCGGTTGCTTAAAAAATGCCCTTGCCACTCCCAATACCCGCAACCCCCGGTCAGCCATTTCACTGATACTGCACAAGAGCTGCTCTCGCTCAAGATCACCACAATGACAAAGATCAAGAATAGCTTCGGGAGCACCTTTAGCGGCAATGGTGTAATGCTGATTTTCCGACGATTTCCATACACGCGAAAGAGAGAGCAACTCTTTGGACAAGGGATATTCATGCACCAGCAGCCAGTCCTTGTGCAGATGCTCCGTCGCAGTCAGAAAGGTATCACCAGCCTCTTTGATCGCCTTTTCCATCGGATCAAAAGGATCGAGTTGACTGGCCAGAATGGTAAACTCAAGAAGCTCATGAAACTCCTCTGGAAGAGAGTGACACGAAACCTCTTCGACATCAAGAAATGCACCCCCGGCAAAAAGGCTGCTGACCGACATGCAATTCATGGTCAGCGTACCGGTCTTGTCGACACAGAGTACCGTCGAGGAGCCAAGCGTCTCTATGGCGGGCATACGGCGGGTAAGTACCTGTTTTTTGGAAATACGCCATGCTCCCATCGCAAGAAAGATGGTCAAAACCACTGGTAACTCTTCGGGAAGTGTGGCCATGGCAAGGGTAACCCCGGCCAGTAACCCATGAAGCCAGTCGCTGCGGGTAAGACTGTAGAAAATGACAACCAGAATACAGAGTGCGAGGCCAACCAAAGCGAGATGGTGCACCCATCGGCCTGTCTCCCGCTGCAAAAGGGTCTCCTCTGGAACAACAGCCTGCAACACCGTTCCGATTTTTCCAACTTCACTCTTTGTACCGGTTGCAACAACCCGTGCAATTCCCTGCCCCTGAACCACCAATGTGCCCGAATAGATAAACGGCAAATCGTCTCCCCCCGGGTGCAGCTCTTTTGAATCCCGCAACTCATCAGATTTTCGGACAGGAACCGACTCGCCCGTCAAAAGGGATTCATCAACCATCATATTGAGACATGCAAGAAGCTGCGCATCTGCCGCAACACGGTCACCCTCATTGACGACAAGGAGATCACCCCGAACCACCTCACGCCCCGCAATGCGCCGTTCAATACCTCCGCGGACAACCTGGGCACGAGGGCTCGAAAGATCGCGGAGCGCATCCAGCGCATGTTCGGTCTTTCGCTCCTGATAAAGCGTAAGGCCCATGACAAAAAAAACAAAACCAAGCAGCATCATCGCCTCCGGGACATCGCCAAGCAGCAGATAGAGCACTCCACAAGCCACCAGCAAGAGAAACATCGGCTCGCAAACAACGCCAAAGGCCAGCGAAAAAAGAGAGCGACGCTCCGAAGAGGGCAGTTCATTATACCCTTCCGTGAGCAATCGTTCTGCAGCTTCTGCTTCTGAAAGGGATGCAAACCCTTCAGGTTTCATTGTGTTTTTCATGATCTCTTTTGATAACAAACACCATAACAAATGAATTTCAAGAGGCGGTCACGTCGATGGGACAAGCAAAACACCAATATAATCAGGGTTATTGATATTATCAGAAAGTTGCAGGATTGATGCACTCCGACTATTGCGCAGGAACGTTATCTTCTTTGGGTTTATACCAGATGCCAAGGTTTCGTTACCAATACCCTATTGACAATGAAAAGAGAGACAAAAAAAGAGAATCCGATAAAAAAATTCTGGCGCACTCTTGGGCCGGGCCTCATTACAGGAGCAAGTGACGATGATCCTTCGGGCATTGCAACCTACACCCAGGCGGGAGCCGCATTTGGGTCGCAGTTGCTCTGGAGCGCCCTTGTCACCTACCCGTTAATGGTCTCCATTCAAGAGATGTGCGCCCGCATTGGACTTGTCACCAACCACGGACTGACCGGTACCATAAAGCGCTATTACCCGAAATTCTTTCTCTACGCCATTCTCGTCATCAGCTTTCCCTCCATCACCCTCAATATCGGCGCAGATATTGCCGGAATGGGTGCCGTAGGCAATCTTCTCTTCCCGGCTCTCCCTCCATTTTTTTTCTCGCTCGCCTTCACGCTTCTCATACTCTACAGCGTCATATTCTGGTCATACCATAAAATCGCCCTTATACTCAAATGGCTCTGCATCAGCCTTGTCAGCTACATCCTGATCCCCTTTCTGATCGGCGTTGACTGGACTCACGTCCTGAGAGATACCTTTCTGCCAACCTTCACCCCCGACAAAGCCTATTTCATGGCACTGGTCGGTATTCTCGGCACCACAATATCTCCCTATCTCTTTTTCTGGCAGGCATCAATGGAGGTTGAAGAGCGTAACGAAAAGCGACTGATTGTGGATAAAAAAAACATGGCTAATATGGAGGCTGATGTAGAGGGTGGTATGCTCTTTACCAACGTGGTCTTTTACTTCATCATTCTGGCAGCAGGTACAGTCTTGTTCAATGCCGGCATTCACAACATAACGACCGTCGAAGAGGCAGCCCGGGCACTGCGCCCACTTGCCGGAGAGCACGCCTATCTCCTTTTTGCACTCGGAGTCATTGGTACCGGATTTCTTGCCATCCCGGTACTGGCTGGCTCGCTGAGCTACATGATGGCAGAAACCTTCGGCTGGAATGAAGGGTTCGACAAAAAATACTACGAAGCGCCCGGATTTTACATAACAATGGGACTTTCACTCATTGTTGGACTGCTCATTCATTTCATCGGAATAAGTCCTGTACAGGCACTCATCTACACTGCCGTACTCTACGGAGTAACCGCCCCTGTACTCATTGCACTGATTTTGCATATCTGCAACAACAAAAAGATCATGGGAAGCTATACCAACAACGGCTGGTCCAATTTTTTTGGTATCGCCACCTTTCTTTTGATGACGGTATCGTCACTCCTTTTGCTCTGGTATACCCTCGGTAACTGAACAAAAAAAAGAGGCGACTGCGGAACATACCAGCAATCGCCTCTTATGTCGGGGTGGCGGGACTCGAACCCACGACCTCTGCGTCCCGAACGCAGCACTCTACCAACTGAGCCACACCCCGAATAATCATTTTACCATGTGCCCTTGGGCAGATTCGAACTGCCGACCAATAGTTTCGGAAACTAGTACTCTATCCACTGAGCTACAAGGGCATGATGTAACCATCCACTGAACCAAATCAGGGAGTTGAAGATAAGAATTTCCCGGGAAAAGAAAAGAGAAATCTCAAGCAGGAAAACAATCCATTACCGCTCATTTTACCGTTTTGGGTAGAGTGATAATAATCGTGGTGCCACCCATCGGAGTGCTTTTGATCCTGATTTCACCATTCATCTCCTTGATGATTCCATAGCTGATCGAAAGACCAAGACCAGTACCCTTTCCTGGCTCTTTGGTGGTATAAAAGGGGTGCATGATGTACTCCATATTCTTTTCGCTGATACCGATACCGTTATCCTCAACGCTTACAACAACTGAATTGTTGACATAAAAAGAGCGTATGAGAATTTTCATCTCAAAGGGCAGGATATTGAGCTGTTTCTTCTCTTCAAGAGCATCCATGGAGTTCTTGACAAGATTAAACATGACCTGTTCAAACTTGTAGATGTTACCGGTAACGGGAAATCTCTCCTGTTCAGGCTTGAAGTCGAGGGTAATTGAGCGATGTTTGCACTGCTCGGAGACCATCAGGAGCGCATTGCGAATGCTTTTGTTGATATTGACATCCGAAGAGATGTAGTTGTTGTCGGTGCTTGAAAACGAGCGAATGTTGTCGATGATGGTCTGCGCCCTGATGATGTTTTCAAATATTTTTTCAGATGTTGTTTTAATCTCCTGTTTACAGCTCCAGTCGTTTTTTGAGGCCGACATCAGCATTTTGTCGACCATCAGCCCAATGTTGTTGATTGGCTGATAAATTTCATGCGCTATACCAGAGGCCATCTCACCAAGGCTGATCAATTTTTTTGCATGGAAAAGCTCGTTTTCGATAATCTTGCGCTGTGAAATGTCGCGAATAATCATCATATACGACAACGGAGCACCATTATAGTCCTGGATTAACGCCGCGCTTATTTCCGCAGAATAGACCGTATTATTTTTCTTTTTAAGCAAGATCTCCCTGTTTTGGACAAGCCCTTCGCGAAGCGTGACATCAAAGATCTCTTCAATAACCTGCAAATTACCAGGATAAACGATTGTAGCAAATGGCAATCCTGTAAGATCGGACTTTTTGCTCGCTCCAAAAATTTCAAGACCTATATCTGAAATGCTGCTTATGACTCCACTGAGATGGGTCGTGATGATACTGTCAGGAGAGGCAGCTATAAGAGTCTGATACTGCTTGTCCAACTGTCGTCTCGCTTTTTCAGCTTCATTGTATTCGTTCTGCTTTGTGATAAAAACAGCCAACGACCTTTCTTCGGCATATTTACGTTCCGTAACATCGTGAATGATTGAATAAAGAAGCTCCCTTCCTGCGATATTGATACAGTTGCTGAAAACCTCTACATCACGCACAGAGCCATCTGCCCGGCGGTGACGGGATAAAAAACGATTCTGCTCTGAAATCCTGCACTGTTCGAGGTTGCTTTTCACCTCATCAGGAGTGATGTTGATGATCTGCTGTATACGCATCCGTCGCAGCTCTTCAATTGGCCAGCCATAAAATTCCGCAGCAGAATGATTTGCATCCGTAATGTTGCCCGTATCAGGCTCAAGAAGAAGCATAATCGCAGAGTGATTTTCAAAGAGAAGCCTGAAACGCTCTTCGCTTTGCATCAACATCTCTTCTGTGCGCTTGCGATCGGTAATATCATCCAAAAGTGCGACACACTCACCTCTCTGCGGGCTATAAAGGGAAATCTCAAGCCATTTGTTCACTCCTTTCAGGAAGAGTTCAAATTGATCAGACACTCCCGATTCAACCACCATTCTATGCTTTTCGATAAACTCGGGATTTGACTCAGCAATACCAGGCAAAACCTCCGTCATCCTGATGCCTTTCACGTTCTTGCGTGCAATCAACTGCTCAAAACTGTTATTGACCTCCAGATAAAGAAAATCGACAGGACGCTCCTCTTCAGCAATCATCCGGCAGTGTGCATAACCGCTCCGCATGAAAGCAACGGGATTGACAACACGAGTAGTACCAGTACCAGACACCTCTTCGTGTTCCGACATTCCAAAAATTTCTCTGATGTCAAACGGCTCTGTTGGCATGGATGATTACCTATTATGTAGGTGGCAAATTACGCAGAAGACCACAAAAACAAGATAAAACAAATTGTCCGATTATCACCACCCCTTCTTTTTCATGTCAGCATCACCCAGAATTCCATCCACAGCAAGATTGGCACTCATAACCGCTCCGCCCATAGAGTCGTAATAGAGTTGCTGCGAAAATCCCCCGGCAAGAAAGAGATTGTGCACCGGTGTTTTTTGCGAAGGGCGATACTGCTCCATCTGCGGCAAGGGTGCATAGACTGAGCGGGGAATTTTTACCACAGTGGACTTTAAAATTCTGGCCCCGCGTGACGTTTCAGGATAACAATTTCTGACGCTCTGGTCAACAAGATGGATAATCTCCTCCTTTGAGAGTGCAAGCAACTCTTTTGCCGGAGCAACGCAGAACTCAAAACGGGTTTTACCGCTAAAAGGCTCTCCCCGGAGCGTTGCATAATCAGGTGTGGTACGGGCAAGGTTGGCATAGACGGGAATAACGCCATCAGGCGAAAAAAGCACATTGTCAGCAGAGGTAATTTCACGATCGTACCAGATCTGTACCGAAATTACCGGCACCCCTTCAAGTCGATCGAGATCTCCAAAAAAGGAATACTGTTGCTTCAAGCTCTCAGGCAGCACCTTTTGCAGATTATGGATCGGCAGGGCTGAAAGATAATAATCGGCCGTCAAAATCTCACCATTGCGAAGCTGCACGCCATTAATCTCTTTGCCATCAAAGAGCAACTCTTCAACAACCGTCCTGTTCTTGAATATCACACCTTTGGAAGTCGAATAATCAATGAGTGGCTGCGTCAGGTACTCCTGGGGAGAACCTTTGAGAAAACCCATGCGGGAGGCATCCGGTATGCGGTAAAAGGTCTCGGTAACATCAAGAATAATTTTGGCGGAAATCTCTTCAGGCGGAATAAACTTCAGGGCAAGAGCCATTGGACGGAACATCTTCTGCAAAAGACGATGGCCAAACTTTTTTTCTGCCGCCCATGCCGCAAAGCTTAGATGATCCTGCGTTGGCGCATACTTCTCTTTTTTCAGCGCCAGAGGAATGAGGGATTTCGCAAACGCCGCCATTTCAGCGAAGGTAAAATAGCCATTTTGCAAAATTGCTGGCAAAAGATGGAGTGGACTCGGGAGATCCCACGTTTTGAAGGTAAAGCTCTTTCCCCCCGCAAGCGTATAGGTGAGCTGATGCTCCTTCCATACCACTGCGTGATCCGTCTTGATCTCCTTCATAAGATCGTAAAGGACGCTATAGGCACCAAAAAAACAGTGCGTCCCGGACTCTATCCAGTCACCCTCCTCATCTTTCCATGCCGAAACCTTCCCGCCAAAAATCTCCCTTTTCTCAAGCACCATAACCTGAAACCCTTTATCGGTCAACCGTTTGGCTGCAGTCAAACCAGCCAGGCCACCACCAAGAATCAATACTGACTTTTTTTCTGAACTCATTCTTTGGAATTGAAAGGAAATTGGCAAAAAACACTACACGACAGTACGTCCCTCCATTGCCCGGGAAAGGGTTGCCTCGTCAATAAACTCAAGCTCCGCTCCAACAGGAATCCCTCTCGCTATTTTTGTAACATGAATACCAAGTGGCTTGAGCAGTTTGCTGAGATAGAGAGCTGTGGTTTCACCCTCAATAGTCGGGTTCAGGGCAAGAACAACCTCCCTGACGGCAGGACTCTCAGGCACAGCAAGACGCAAAAGCAGTTCACGGACCTTGATATCGTCCGGGCCGACACCGTCAAGAGGAGAGATGACGCCGTGAAGGACATGATAGAGCCCTTTGTAATGGCCGGTCTTTTCAAAAGCGAGCATGTCAACAGGAGATTCAACCACGCAAATCACCGAACGGTCACGTGCCCTGCTGCTGCAAAGTGCGCACGGGTCGGTACCGATATCGGTGATGTTCTGGCATACTGAACAACGGATAACCTTGTCTTTGGCATCAAGCAAGGCTCCAGCCAGCTTTTCCGCCTCAGCTCTCGGCTCACGCAAAATATACATGGCCATCCGCTGGGCGGTTTTGCGTCCAACACCGGGAAGTTTGGCAAATTCATCAATAAGGGCATCAAGAGCTGCCGAAGTATAACGCATACAGAGCTACAGACCGAGATTCAAATTTTTGAGCATATCCGCAGGATTCATCATCCCGCCAGTCACTTTGGATATCTCCTCCTGTGCAAGCCGGCCAGCTTCATCCAGCGCATTGTTCACCGCAGCAAGCACAAGATCCTGAACCATCTCCACATCATCCATAATATCAGGATCAATGGTCAGGCTGAGCATTTTCTGCTTGCCGCTAACGCTGACTTTCACCATGCCGCCTCCAGCTTCACCATAAGCCACAATTTTTTCAAGCTGCTTCTGTACATCCTGCATCTTTTCACCTGCCTGCTGGATCTGTTTCATCATATCACCCAAATTCGGCATTGCCATCAGCTCTTCTCCCCTGTAAGTTGTAAAATGGTTCTCTTCAATTTTTTCTGCGCAAGGCGAGGTAAATTTTTTCAAGAATGTCCCCGGTTGTCAGCTTGTATTTTTCCAAAAGTTCATCGGCCTTTCCAGACTCACCGAACTGATCTTCGACACCCACCATCTCAATCGGCACCGCAATATTGAGGGCACAGACATGGGCCACCGCATCGCCAAGACCGTTGTAGGTCTGATGCTCTTCAGCCGTTACAATGGCACCGGTATCATTGGCCGCACGCACAATAGCAAGAGTATCAATTGGTTTGATGGTATGCATGTTGATGACCCTGACGCCAACACCCTCTTTTTCAAGTATGCGGGCAGCTTCGAGAGCCTTCCAAACCATGATACCGCAGGCAATGACCGTAACATCCTTGCCAGGATGGAGTTCAATCGACTTGCCAATTTCAAAACCATCCTCATCAAGCGAAAAGTCAGGAACGTTCGGCCGTCCAAAACGGAGATAGACCGGCCCCTGATGTTTCACAATCGCTTTTGTTGCACGAACAGTTTCGCTGTAATCAGCAGGCACAACCACCGTCATTCTTGGCAAACCGCGCATTAGACCAATATCCTCAAGAATCTGGTGGGTAGCTCCATCTTCACCAAGCGTCAACCCTGCATGTGATGCGCAAATTTTGACATTGAGGTTCGAATAGCAGACTGACTGGCGAATCTGATCATAGACCCTCCCTGTAGCAAAAACGGCAAACGTCGCCGCAACCGGTATTTTTCCAGTGGTTGCAAGACCAGCGGCCATAGAGATCATATTGGCCTCTGCAATCCCTGTCTGGACAAAACGGTCGGGAAAGGCATCGCGAAACAAATGCATATTCAACGATCCCGTAAGGTCTGCACACAAAGCGACAACCGAGTTCTCCTCCCGGCCAATTTCAAGCAAAGCATCACCAAACCCTGTACGGGTAGCCTTGTTTCCCCGCGAAGCGTATTGCGAAGTCGCAACCCCAATGTTATTTTCTTCCATTACTTCCAGAATAACTTAAATTATGAAAAGCATTTCCGCTTGGCTATGGTACCGAAAAAATTTCAAACCCCATGAGAAAAGTTGTTGAATATAAGGATACTGAAATAGCGGTGAAAAAAAAATTAGGTCAAAACTTTCTGACAGACCGCAATATCACAAAAAAAATAGTACTTGCTTCAGGAGCAGGCCCTCAGGAGAATATTCTTGAAATTGGACCTGGCTTTGGAGCCCTGACCCGGGAGATCATCGAGTGCTGCCCGGTATTCACCGTTGTAGAAAAAGAGCGGAAGCTTGCTGAGTTCATAAGGTGTGAATATCCGCAGCTCAAGGTGATTGAGGGGGACTTTCTTGAAACTGATCTTAGAGCACTTGCAGAAGAAAAACCCCTCCGGGTACTTGGCAATATCCCCTACTCCATCACCACACCCATCCTTTTCAGGCTTCTTGAACATCGCAACCACCTCCTCTCGGCAACTCTGATGATGCAGCACGAAGTGGCCATGCGAATTGTCGCAAAGCCCAGCACAAAAGAGTATGGCATTCTCGCCGTCCAACTCCAGGCCTTTTGCGATGTCCACTACCTCTTCAAGGTCGGGCGAAAAGTATTCAAGCCTCAGCCAGGGGTCGACAGTGCCGTTCTGCAAATGACACCGAAAAAAAATATCCCGGTAGAAGATTCAGACGGCTTCCGACGCTTCGTGCGCACAGCCTTTCACCAGCGCCGCAAAACCCTGCTGAACAATCTTAAAGAGAGCTATAACCTTGACTCAGTAAAGAGCGAAACCCTGAAACTGAGGGCCGAAGCGCTCTCAATTGAAGAATTTTTTGAGCTCTTCAAAGCGCTTAAACCACTCATCAACAAATGATTCATTGCTCGACTCTCTATTTTTTAGTAACATTGGGTTTTATAACAAATCATTTGATAGCATGTTCTGCCGCCATTGTGCCATCTGTTCTTTTTGTCTGACTAATTTGTCCTCCCGTCTATTTCATTAACTTATCTTATTTTCCAGGGGGTCACTCGTATGCCGCAGTCCTTCAACACCGTTTATCAGCAATCAATTGAAAACCCGGACGTATTCTGGGGAGAAGCAGCCGAAAAGCTGCACTGGTACAAAAAATGGAACAAGGTTCTCGATACAAGCAACCCCCCGTTCTATCGATGGTTTGCTGGTGGAATAACCAACACCTGTTACAACGCTCTCGACCGCCACGTCGATGAGGGACGCGGTAACGATCTGGCAGTTATTTTCGACAGCCCGGTAACAGGCACCAAGCAGCGCTATACGTTCAGGCAATTCCGCGACATCGTTGCACTCTTTGCCGGTGCACTGCAATCAAGGGGAGTACGCAAGGGTGATCGAGTAATCATCTACATGCCCATGATCCCCGAAGCAGTTGTTGCCATGCTTGCCTGTGCAAGAATCGGAGCCATCCACTCCGTCGTCTTCGGTGGCTTCGCCTCTCATGAGTTGGCTATCAGAATTGACGACTGCAAGCCCAAGGTGATCATTTCAGCATCATGCGGCATTGAGCACAGCAAAATCATTGACTACAAACGCCTGCTCGACTTTGCCATCGAACTGGCCCACTTCAAACCTGAAATCTGTATCATCAAACAGCGCGACCAGCTCAAGGCGGAACTCAACGAAGAGCGCGACCTGACCTGGAACCAGTCCCTTCTCGGCGCTGAACCTGCGCAGTGTGTCCCTGTTGAATCTTCTGACCCTCTCTACATTCTTTACACTTCCGGCACTACCGGCCAGCCAAAAGGGATCGTGCGCGATCACGGCGGCCACATGGTAGCACTGCACTGGTCAATGCAGAATGTCTATAACGTTCAACCGGGAGAGGTCTTTTGGGCAGCAAGCGATGTCGGCTGGGTTGTCGGTCACTCCTATATTGTCTACGCTCCCCTGCTTCAGGGATGTACCACCCTGATTTTTGAAGGCAAGCCCGTCGGCACACCCGATCCCGGCACCTTCTGGAGAATTATCAGTGAATACAATGTCTCCGTACTCTTTACGGCTCCGACCGCATTCCGGGCCATCAAAAAAGAGGATCCAAACGGCAACTACATCAAGAACTATGACCTCTCCAATTTCCGAACACTCTTTCTTGCCGGAGAACGGGCCGACCCTGATACCGTCAGATGGGCTGAACAAAAACTGAATGTACCGGTCATTGACCATTGGTGGCAGACCGAGACCGGATGGGCAATTGCCGCAAACTGCCAGGGCATTGAACCGGGACCAATCAAGTACGGCTCAGCATCAAGAGCAGTACCTGGCTATAACGTCCAGGTTGTCAACTCTGATCTGGAACAGCTTCCTGCCGGACAGATGGGCGATATCGTCATCAAACAGCCTCTTCCACCAGGCACCATGCTGACGCTCTGGAAGGCCGACAACCGGTTTGTCGAGACCTACATGAAACAGTTCCCCGGCTACTACCAGACCAGCGATGCCGGATTTATCGACGAAGATGGCTACATCCATATCATGTCGCGCACCGATGATGTCATCAATGTTGCTGGCCACAGGCTCTCCACCGGAGCAATTGAAGGGGCTCTCTGCGAACATCCTGACGTTGCAGAAAGTGCGGTCATCGGCGCTCATGACGATCTAAAAGGACAGATTCCACTGGCCTTCATCGTCCTCAAAAACAATGTCGACACCCCGCACAACCAGATCATCAAACACGTTATTGAGTACGTGCGTGAAAATATCGGGCCTGTTGCCTCCTTCAAGAACGCTGTTATCGTTGACCGTCTGCCGAAAACCCGCTCAGGCAAAATTCTTCGTGGAACCATGCGCAAGATAGCCAACAGCGAAGAGTACACCATGCCGGCAACAATTGACGATCCGGTAATTCTTGATGAAATCAGGGAGGCGCTCCAGATCATCGGTTATGCCGTTAAGAGCAAATCCATTACAAAGGACGCATGATAAAAAAAATCGACCACATAGCGATTGCCGTCCACAACCTTGAAAGCGCACTTGAGACGTTCCAGAACGTTCTCGGGTGCGCCCCCGGGGCAATCAGAATCGAAGAGGTGCCTTCCGAGAATGTGCGCGTGGCATTTATCTCCATAGGAGAGAGCAAAATCGAACTGCTCGAACCCATGAGCGATGAGAGCCCCATTGCAAAATTTCTGGCAAAAAACGGCGATGGCATGCACCACATCGCACTTGAGACGGACGATATTGAAGCAGAGAGAGAGAGACTTGCATCGGTCAACATTACCCCCCTTGGCTTGCCAAAAGAGGGCGCAGGTGGAAAAAAAATAATTTTTCTCCACCCCAAAGAGACCAACAGGGTTCTTCTTGAATTTGCTCAAAAACAGCATTAACCAATCAAGACAAAGCAGCTTGTAACCAGTGAAACATTTTTATCTGCCTTTCGAAAAAAAAGAGGGCTTCAGTTACTCTCACGAGAATATTGAAAAACTCACTGAATACGAAAAGTATCAGCTTTCTTTTCACCCCGAACGCCCCAAATACCTCGATTACCTTACAGTCTTTGACACCGTCGAAGAGTGCCTGCAGAACGATCAGCATGGCAGTTGCCTTATCCAGACCCATCGTGCAGTGATGCGCAATGGCGAGAACTCCTGGTGGCCAGTCATGCTTATCGGCCAGCAATCAGGACCAACCTCTGATTTTGGCCTCATGCGCCAACTGATGAGAGACCCCGAGGAGATTACAAAATGGAATCAGGGCATGCCGACCCCTGCTGCATTTGAAAAGGCAAACAGGGCCATTGAGCTTGCCGAACAGGAAAATCGCATCATCATTACCATTATTGATACTGCCGGTGCCGATCCTACCGAACAGTCGGAAGGGGGCGGGATTGCCTGGAAAATCGGGCGATGCATGCAATTGCTGGCCGAATCAACCGTACCAACCATATCGGTGATCATCAACCGTGGATGCAGTGGCGGAGCCATTGCCCTGACCGGATGCGATGTGGTGCTCGCCATGGAGTATTCAACCTACATGGTCATTTCGCCCGAAGCGTGCTCATCCATCCTCTTCCGTACCAGGGAAAAGGCCAACTTTGCCGCAGAGATTTCACAGATAACTGCCAAAGAGGGGCTGAAAAACGGCATCATTGACGATATCATCGTTGAATATGACGGGCCAGCACACCATTTTCCTGAGTCCGCACTGCAATCGTTCAAGAGTTCACTTGTTCTGTGGCTCGACAAACTCAGCCGGATACCCTCAGAAGAGCTCTTTTTACGAAGAATGGAGCGCTGGGAAAAAATTGGTCAGTGGGATACCATTACCGAGGAGGAGATCGTCGCCTTTGAAAAGCCGGTTTCCTACTTTATCCCCAAACCAAAAAGAGTCCTCTTTGTTGCCCGCCATAGAAACTGTATCGACAATGCAGGCAAAAAGTTGCTCGATCCAGCCCTCTATTCAAAACTCTTTGCCGACAACTTCACCTGCGAAATATGCGGACATCGGTACGTCCGACTGACGGCCCACGACTACATCGACCTTGTCCTTGACCAGGGCTCGTTCGTCGAACACCAAAAAACCCGCTACATCGTAGACAAGGATATTCTTCATTTCCCTGATTACCAGAAAAAAATCGGTGAAGCACAGCATAAAACCGGCGCAGCAGCCTCCTTTATAACCGGTGACGCAACCATTGAGGAGTTCCCTGTTGTCTTTTGCGCGACAAACTTCAACTTCCTCGGCGGTTCATTCTCCATGTCAACCGCAGAAAAAATCTGGCAGGCAAGCAAAACCGCCATTGAACGCGGCGTACCGCTTGTTATCCAGGCTACCGGAGGAGGCGCAAGAATGCATGAAGGGTGCTCTTCAATGGTCGGCCTCCCTAAACTGCATGTCGCCATATCGAGTGTCGAAAAAGCTGGACTCCCAGTCATCACCATCATCACCGATCCTACGCTTGGCGGTGTCGCCATTGGTGTCGGCTCAAGAGGAATAAAACTCTTTGAACACAACGCAGGCAATATCGGCTTTTCCGGCAAACGGGTCATTGAGCAGTACACTGGCAAACCGACAACAAAAGACTTCCAGACAACCTGGTGGCTGCAACAGAAGGGATTTGTTGAACGCACGGCATTACCAACAAACATGAAACATGCCATCGCAGACATTCTTAACCAGTATAACAGCGACAACAACCAGCAGGAGGAATCATTATGACATACTCACTGCCTGATTCCCTCTTTTCCACATTCCCGGCAGTCAGCCGGGATGAGTGGAAAGCCAGGGCGGTTGCCGAGCTCAAAGAGAGAGCTTACGACACCATCGTCTGGCACACACCGGACGGCTTTGATCTGGAACCCTGGCACTCCCATGAAGAGCGGGCACTGCACCTTGAGCTACCGCCGCCGAAAGCGATCAACACCTGGAAAAATTGCCACCAAATTCTGGTTCATGACATAGAGAGCGCAAACAAGGCGGCACTCAAAAGCTTTGAGCTTGACGCCGCAGCTCTTGAGTTTGTCATAACTGACCCAACACTCTGCTCAGCAAAGCATCTCAATCAGCTTCTGGACGGAATCAAAACCTCCGCCGTAGCCATCCACTTTTCTGGCAACCTCCCCCCGACTCAGGAACTGCTGGCGACGCTTGCCGCCATTCCGGGTTTTGCCATGAACTCCGGAGGAGTGCTCACCGAAACGGCGACCTCAACAAAAGAGGCGGATCTGGAACTTTTCAGCATTGCAGAATCACTCCATGCATTCCACTTTCTGGCAATCAACACCATCCCCTTCCACGACAAAGGTTCAACCGCCGCCCAGGAGATTGCATTCGCACTTGCCAGCGTAAGCGACTACCTGCACCGCTTTCCTGAAGCTGGAGTTCCCGTGGAGAGAGTTGTTGCGGCAATGGAGATCATCCTCCCTGTTGGTTCAAGCCACTTTACCGAGCTGGCCAAACCAAGGGCCCTGCGCCACCTCCTCGCCCATCTTTTGAAAGCCTACGGAGCATCCGGCACAAAGCTTCCACCCCTCTTTGCCAGAACATCCCGGAGAAACCGCTCCCTGCTCGATCCCTATACCAACATGCTCCGCCTCACCACTGAAGCGGTTTCGGCAATTCTTGGCGGTTACGAAACGCTGCACATTGGAGCCTTCGACACCGGCCTCTCCGTCAATAAGGAGATTGCAGATCGAATCACTGGCAATATCCATCTGATTTTAAAGGAAGAGGCATCACTCGAGCGCGTAGTCGATCCGGCCCGAGGTTCGCACTACCTTGAAGCCATGACAAGAGCACTTGCCGAGTCAGGCTGGAAACTCTTCAGGGAGATCGAAGCAGCAGGCGGCATGGCCGAAGCGATTACCAGCGGCCTCATTGAGAAAATGGTTACCGAGTCGGCCACAAAGCGGCAGAAAAGCCTCGAAAACCGAACAAAGACACTAATTGGCGTCAACCGCTACTCCTGGCCACTCTCGCCCGAACAGGAAGAGCACATCGATGAGCTGAAAGAAGCCCTTGAGCAACTCCCCGAAGGAAACGAAACTGCCGGTTATGAGCTGCTGCGCCTCAAAGCCCTCTCTTACAGCCTCAAGTCAGGCAGGAAGCCCTCTCTCTTTATCTGGATGCAGGGTGATGCGGCAACAAGCTTCCGCCAGGCCGCCTTCGCCGAAGAGCTTTTCACCTGCGGCGGCTTTACAATTGCCGGACGCTCAACACTCCCGCTCGAAGAGGAGTCATACACAACCGTGCTGCAGAACAAACCGGACATTGTTGTGCTCTGCATCGCCGAAAAAGATCCCGTGCCGACAGCCGAACTACTCTGCAAAAAGCTCTGTGGCACTCTTGTCGTAATGGCTGGCAAACCACCTGCCGAAAAAGAGCGCCTCTTCGCCGCAGGCCTCGACAGCTTTATCTATACCGGCATCAATGTCCTTGAAATGCTCAAATCCTACCAACACAAAACAGGAGTGCAATGAGACCGGATTTTTCAGAGATCGATATTTTCTCTTCCGCTCCTGCCACGAGCACCATCAACACGGAGGCTCAGCAGGCTGGATGGACAACGGCAGAAGGGATCGACATCAAAACATCATACCAGGAAACGGATGTTCGACCTCCTGACCAACTGCACTTCGCCCCAGGCTTTGCGCCCTACATTGGCGGCCCCTACACCACCATGTACACCACCCGTCCCTGGACAATAAGGCAATATGCAGGATTCTCAACCGCCGAAGAGTCGAACCGCTTTTACCGACTGAACCTTGCCGCAGGCCAGAAAGGGCTCTCCGTCGCCTTCGACCTTCCAACCCACCGAGGCTACGACTCCGACCACGAACGGGTCATCGGTGATGTCGGCAAGGCCGGTGTGGCAGTCGACTCGGTTGAAGACATGAAAACGCTCTTCGACCAGATTCCACTTGGCGATATCTCAGTCTCCATGACCATGAACGGCGCCGTCCTGCCAATCATGGCATTCTACATCGTTGCGGCTGAAGAGCAGGGTGTACCAACTGAAAAGCTCAGTGGAACCATCCAGAACGATATCCTCAAAGAGTTCATGGTTCGCAACACCTACATCTACCCGCCAGAACCCTCCATGCGCATTATCGCCGACATCTTCCGCTACACCAGCGAAAAGATGCCGAAGTTCAACTCCATCAGCATCTCAGGCTACCATATCCAGGAGGCGGGTGCCACAGCCGATCTCGAACTGGCCTTCACCCTCGCCGACGGACTCGAATACATTCGTACCGGCCTGAAAACCGGGCTCGACATTGATGCCTTTGCCCCTCGCCTCTCCTTTTTCTGGGGAACAGGGATGAACTACTTCATGGAGATTGCCAAGTTGCGGGCAGCAAGAATGCTCTGGGCAAAAATTGTCGGACAATTCAACCCGAAAAACCCGAAATCGCTCATGCTGCGCTCCCACTGCCAGACCTCCGGCTGGAGCCTCACCGAGCAGGATCCCTTCAACAACATCACCCGTACCTGCCTTGAGGCTCTGGCAGCAACGCTCGGCCACACCCAATCGCTGCACACCAATGCGCTTGATGAAGCAATTGCACTCCCCTCACCCTTTTCAGCCCGCATTGCCCGCAACACGCAGCTCTACCTGCAGGAAGAGAGCGACATCACCAAAAGCATTGACCCCTGGGCAGGTTCCTCGTACGTAGAATACCTGACCGCAGAGCTTGCAGCCAAAGCGTGGAAGATCATCAGCGAAATCGAAGAGGCGGGCGGCATGGTCAAGGCGATTGAACAGGGGCTCCCAAAGCTCCAGATCGAAGAGGCCGCAACCCGCAAACAGGCCCGAATCGACAGCGGCAAGGAGATCATCGTCGGCGTCAACGGATACAGAACCAACAGCAAAACCGACATTGAACTGCTCGAAGTCGACAACACCCTGGTGCTCGATCAACAGCTCCGCCGACTTGCCACCATCAAGGCAGAACGCGACAGCGAAGCATGCGCCCTTGCCCTCAAGGCCATCGAAGAGAGTGCCGCCTCCGGAGAGGGCAACCTGCTTGAACTGGCCGTCGATGCCGCACGGAAAAGAGCAACCCTCGGAGAGATATCGTCAGCCTGTGAAAAAACTTTCGGACGCTACCGCGCCATCACCCGGCTCAACAGCAGTATCTACATGTCACAGATGCAGGATAACCCGCTCTTTCAGGAGGCGCAGCAACTGGCCGACCGCTTTGCCACGCTTGACGGGCGCCGCCCAAGAATCATGGTCTCAAAAGTGGGGCAGGATGGGCACGACCGTGGTGCAAAGGTCATTGCCGCAGGCTTTGCCGATGTCGGTTTTGACGTCGATATCAGCCCACTCTTCCAGACCCCCGAAGAGGTGGTGCAGCAGGCACTCGACAACGATGTACACCTGATCGGCATCTCAAGCCTTGCCGCAGGCCACAAAACCCTTGTGCCGAAAATCATCGAAGAGCTGAAAGCACACGGCAGGGAAGATATCCTTGTCATCGCAGGTGGCATCATCCCTGAGAGAGATCATGCATTCCTCTATGAAAAGGGAGTTGCCGGAATTTTTGGACCGGGTACGGTAATTGCAGAGGCGGCCATCACGATTTTGAAAAAATTGATCGCACGGGTGTAACCGCATTTTTAGGGGCACGATGCCGTGCCCCTAAAACGATAATTATTGTGCGATCCCTGAAAGACGTTGAAAATTGCACGTAAAACGTTGATATTAGCAATACAGCCTAGCGTATTATCAATGTTTTTCACTAAATATAATACCAAGGAAGGGTTATGGTGGTTTATGACCATGCAATGAAACCAACCATTCAAGAATATGCAGAAAGCTATATTGGAAAGTGAATCACTATCAGATCTGAAATTATTACTGGATCTGGCAAAAAAAATAGGGATAAAATCAAAAATTTTATCTATGGATGAAATTGAGGAAATTGGTATGGCAAATGCTATAAAAAACGGGCGAACCAATGAATATATTGACACAAATGAATTCCTCAACAAGATTTCTCAATGATTGTCCTTATTGATAAAAGATTTGAAAAAGATACAAATAAAATAAACGACAAGTCTATTCTGAAAAAAATTGCAAACTGCATTATAGAGATACAAAATGCCAATAGCTTGAATGAGGTCAAGAATTAAAAAAAATTAAAAACGTTTATAAATTCTTCCCCAAATAGTCACACGCCAGAACACAAGCAACTTCCATACAAATGCACATATTAAGGAAATAAAAAGTTTAATTTGGTTTAGAGCCATACAGTTCATGAGATTTCGGTGTTCGGAAACAGCCAGCCGTCATTTAAAAAAGGTTGGCAGAGAGAATCCGAAGAGAATGCTTAGGCAAGATTATCCACAAATTCACACCACTCTATGTTCAAAATTTTGACCTTCTTCGCATGAACAATCCCCCCCCCTTGACCCTACGCTATAACCCCGACGTGGAGACGATCGTCAGTGGCATCATGAATGGCGACCGCCACATTCTGAGCCGTGCCATAACGCTGATAGAGTCGCAACGACTGGAAGATGAGCAGAAAGCCCACGAAATTCTCGACCGCTGCCTCGCAAAAAAAACCAAAGCGATCCGCATTGGTATAACCGGCTCACCCGGAGCGGGCAAAAGCACCTTTATCGAAGCACTTGGCGAGGAGATCATCAATCAGGGTTTAAAGCTCGCTGTTCTGGCAATCGACCCAAGCAGCAAGCAGTCACGGGGGAGCATTCTGGGCGACAAGGCACGCATGGAGAGACTTGCCGGAAGAAAAGAGGCCTTTATCCGTCCAACCGCCTCCTCCGGCTGCCTCGGGGGCACCTCGCCAAAAACCCACGAGGCCATTTTGCTTTGCGAAGCGGCCGGATATGACGTCATTATGGTCGAAACCGTCGGTGTCGGGCAGTCAGAAGTAGCCGTCGATACCATGGTCGACTTTATTCTGCTCCTCATGCTACCCGGCTCAGGCGACGAGCTGCAGGGAATAAAACGAGGTATCATGGAGGTCGCCGATGCCGTCGCCATCACCAAAACCGACGGGGAGCAGGCAGGCATTGCCGCAATCTCAAGAGCTGAGTTCGAAGCGGCCCTAAGAATGCTTCCGCTCAAACATCGCTTCTGGAAACCAAAAGTCTTCCTCACCTCCGCTGTCACCGGCACCGGCATCAGGGAGGTGTGGCAGAACATTTCAGCATATTTTGCACTGATACGCAAACACAATACCCTGGAGGAGGTGCGCCACCAGCAACTCAAAAGCCTGCTCTACACCCTCCTCGAAGAGCGACTCAAAAGAGAGTTCTTCTCCAACGCCGAGGTAAGCGCCTCAAAAGAGAGTATCGAGCAGCAGGTTCTCTCTGGCCAGCTCAGCCCCTTCAGCGGCGCAAACGCCCTGATGGAGGCCTTCATTCGTCGCCGATAAACTCCTTCTCCTCACTCTTGACAATCAGTACCGGACAATTGGCCTTGCGCACAACCGTTTCGGCAACACTACCCATGATAAAACGGCTCAACCCTTTTTTGCCATGAGAGCCCATAATGAGCATATTGACGTCAAGCGCATCAGCTTTCTCAAGAATCGTTTCCGCAGGGTTGCCAAACTCGATGGAGCACTCAGCCTTGAGGCCAGCCTGAAGAATCTCCTCCAGAATTACCTGAAGATCAGCCGCAGCAGCTTTTTCCAGATCCTCCTCAAGCGGCACGTAATTAAGCGTAATATCAACCGCCATCGGCCTCGCCTCTACAACACTCAAAAGATGGATCGTAGCCCCCATACCCGCAGCAAACTCCCTTGCATACTGCACTGCCTTGCGGGAAGCATCTGAAAAATCGACGGGACAAAGAATGGTATGAATCTTGAACATAATCGGAATCGTTTAGGTTGCCTGGGAAGATGAAGGTGGCCTGTTTTCAAAGAAGGGTCTGAACAGGTCGATTGGTATTGGAAAAACAGTGGTAGAGTTGTTCTCAGCAGCAATATCCTTCAACGTCTGCAAATAACGAAGCTGCAGGGCGGCAGGAGAAGCGGAGATAATGGTTGCCGCATCCGCAAGCCGTTGTGCCGCCTGAAACTCCCCTTCAGCATTGATAATTGCCGAACGGCGTTCACGCTCAGCCTCAGCCTGCTTGGCCATTGCCCGGCGCATCCCTTCAGGAAGATCAATCTCCTTCACCTCCACCTTGCTCACCTTGACACCCCACGGCTCAGTATCCTTGTCAAGAATGGTCTGGATCCGGTCATTGATTTCATCGCGCTCTGCAAGCAAATTATCAAGCTCACCCTGACCGCATACGCTGCGAAGCGTCGTTTGCGCAAGCTGGGAAGTTGCAAAATGAAAATCCGCAACGTCAACAATCGCCTTGATTGCATCAAGCACCCGGAAATAGACCACCGCACTCACCTTCACCGAAACGTTGTCGCGAGTAATAATATCCTGGGGAGGAACATCAAGCGTCACCGTACGAAGATCAACCTTGACCATCTTGTCAATACCTGGAATCAGGATAATGAGCCCCGGCCCTTTTGCCCCGATAATACGACCGAGACGAAAAACAACCCCCCGCTCGTACTCCCTGAGAATTTTTACCGACGAAATCAAAAACAGGATAACAATCAACAGAACCGGCATCACATTCAACTCAAACATCGCATCACCCTCCTTTTCTCACAGTTATCCAAAAAAACACCTCGACACCATATTACACAAAAAAACACACCCTTTCAAAACATCGAATGCTCACCAAGCTCCTGCCCGGCAATCCCCTCTTTGATTACCCGTCTGAAAAAATCGCGCAAGGTGTCGCTGCCATAAGAGGGCGTCATGTCGGCATCATACTCCCCTGTCTTAGCATTAAGCACCAGCATCGACTCCGAACAGTAGTACTTGCCGATACGGGCAAATTCAGCCTTGTCCTGAAGCTTCGGAAAAAACTTTGCAAGTGTACTCAAAAGAGGAATAATCACATCAAACATCTGAATCGGCATCTTTTTAAACTTCGGCGGACTGCCAAGAAGCTCAAAAAGCATTGTTCCCTGCTCCCTGGGCGAAATCGCCTTTCCCGGCCCTCCAACAGGCAAAATTGTATTCTGCTTTGCGGGATCTTCCAGACAATCGGCCATAAAACGGGCCAGATCAGACTCGCTGATCGGCTTGCAGGAGGTCAAATTGCCATCACCAAACATAACATAGGGCTTCCCCTTTTTCACCGATGCCACCTGACCAGCAATCGACTTGAAAAAAGCAGTCGGGCGAACAATTGACCAGGTGAGCCCCGACTTTTTCAGCTCCTCCTCAAATTTCAGCTTTGCTCTCTGAAATTCAAGCAACGGCTTCTGGACACAAATCGCCGAAAGCAGCACAAAATGGGTTGCTCCAGCAGCCTTGCCAGCATCAAGTGCATTGCGCGTTGCCTGATAGTCGATATTCCACGAATCCGATATCCCCCCATTGCGAGAGGTGAGGCAAGAGACCACTACATCAAAATGCTCGTCGCGGATACCTCTCGTCATCAATGAATCCATACTGCCAACATCACCAAAACGCACCTCGGAACCCTTTAACTGGGCACGAGTCTCCCCCGCCCCGGTCATAGAGCCAATGCCTGAGCGCTCACGGGCAAAACTCACCACATCATACCCTCTGGAAACAAGTTCACGGACAACAAATTTTCCGATGTAACCGGTAGCTCCAACAACAAAAACACGTTTAGGCTCCCTTGCAGGAGAGGGCGAAGAAGTATTCACAATTCAACAGTAGTTACAAAATTTCAATACAGAACAACACCGCCAACCCAATCACCCTCTCAATCGGGAGAGCAACAACAGGCAACGCGGCCCCCGCTATCAATAACCTAAAATAAGGCATATTCTCTGTTTATCAAATCCCTGCGCCACAAGAGCAACATCAGGGCAGTAAGCAGCCTCTGGTTACCGCAGGCTGCAAAAACATCCAGACTGCATTGAAAGAGATGAAAAATAATGATATACACCCCCCGCAGGCACACGGAAAATGACTTTCAATTAACATTGTTACTCTTCAAAAAAAACAACGACAACAAGATGAGAGTTCAAAAACAATCAAAAAAAAGCTATAATTGCCGTTATCTCACTTTCATATCTCATCAGCGGAATACGAAAGAGCATCACCAGCAACACCCAAAGCTCAATAGCCGATTAACGGAGAGCGATTCAGCTCCGCATTATTATTTGGAAACTGAAGCACTTTTTCTTTGAACAATTATATTATATTTACCGTGATAACTGCATGAAGGAGAGGGCTGAAAACAGCTCACTCATGCACTGGCGGCAGAAGAGCCCTGAAAAGTATTTTGCAAGCACAACTTCCATTATCACCTAAAACACCTACGACTATGGCAAACGAAAACAACGGCGTCTTTACCAACCTCCTTATTGCTGTCGGCGCTCCAATCCAGAATGTAGCTGACGCAGTAACCGACACCATCGGCGGCGGACTTTCAGCAGCAAATTCAATCGCACAGTCTGGCCTCAACCTCGCTGGAACCGTCGCTACCAGCTCGGTCAACACCGCCACCCAGTTCCTCGAAGGCGTATCAACTGCGGTTACAGCAGCCATCACATCGGCCATCACCCCGAAAAAGTAAACTGCGGGTGCTCCTCATTCATAACGCCACCTTGCCTCAACCGGCGCAAGGTGGCGTTATTTTATAAAAAAACGATTTCCCCTCACCTCTCAGAGGCGATCCTTGCCAAGCATGAGCAACAGTTCGTTGCCATCCCACATAATCACAAACAGAGTATCGCTGCCGCGAACCTTCACCTCTTTAATACCCCGAAGACCCCGCAGATAAACTGCGGTTTTTTCCGTTGCCACAGCACGATCGCCATCACAGGCGGCCAGGTATTCAGCATACTTCGCCTCAGCCTTTTCGACCACCACCTCGGGCGTAAACCGTTCATCCGCACTGCATTCAACTCCGGTTTTCGGCACCGTTGCGCATGAGGCTGCAACGAACAAAAACAACCCTGCAAAAACCATAAACACTCTTTTCATAATCAACCTCCTGTAAAAAAGAGGCGGCGGAGTCGCTTCATGCCCACCTCCGCCGCTCTTTTCATTTCGAAATCCCATACGTTATCGGTTACTTCTGCAGGGTAACACTACCGCTATTGGGAAGCCGATCCGTACTGGTCATATCATAGAGCCAAATCCTGGCGGTAGTGAGGCCGCCGAAAGAAATGTCCCAAGGAATATCAAAAGAATAGTCATTGCCACTCCTGGTAACAGTTCCGGTATAGACCTTCTCGTTGTACATCCCTGGCAGGGTCTGCTTGTAAACCTCGACATTGCTTCCGTGGCATTTCACCAAAACTTCGGCCCCGGCACTGCCACTGGTATCAACGTAGAAAAAGAACTCGTCAACAACCGGCGCACTGTAAAAGGAGATGGTGGCATAGAGTCTGCCCATGCCCGATACCAGCCTGAGCAGCTTGAAATCGCGAGAATCGGTCACTGCGGGTTCATTGCCATCGGCGCTCCAAACCGCCAACTGGCATCCTCCCTTGGTGGCCGGAAAGGTAACCAGTTCAGGAGGACGACACCCGGTGGCATAGACCGCATCAACCGCCTCGGCAACTGTTTTCTGTTCCTTCATCTTTTGGAAAAAGAGGTCAGTGCCGTTATCACCACAATTGAAAGAGACCGACTCATTCCAACCAACCCATACCGAAGCACCGTGATTGATGGTCCAGGTGGGCATACCAGGCAAAGCGCCCGGGTCGGCACCATGACAGCTCTCGAGGAAGAAAATCGAAGAGGGAAACGCCTTGTCGGCCCAGTATGTGGAACTGAATGCCCCGGTAATGATATAGCCGAATTGCGTGGCACCAGCGGCGTGGTTATAGGCACTGGCACGAATTGTCCCGCTATAGCCACTACTGGCTGGCGGGTAACTGGGGTACCAGGGACGAACCAGAAAACCAAAATCACCACCCAAATTACCACCGTGACCGCGGAGCAACACAACCCCATACTCACCATTGTCGATCTGGGTGGCATTTGCCAGGTTGGCGGAATTGTTCAGCATCGTCGTCACGGTGTAGCCGAGCGATTCCAGATCCGATTTGGCCTGTTGCCAGATTTTCGGCGACACGACATTATAATCGTCTTCAAGGCAATCAAAAATCAGGGCCTTCATGCTCTTTGGAGCGCAGGGAAACAACCTTATAATTGGAAGATCAATCTTCTCTACAGGTATCCGTTGCTGCGCAGGCATTAAAACCTCCTTCTGCATCGGCATCATTTGATCAGGGGAACCAAGGCCATCTTCGCCGAGAAGCATCAACAGCTCGTTACCATCATTGAACTTCACCATGAGATTGTTACCCTTCAGCTCCAGAACCTCCCGTACCTCCGGCTGAGTCAGCAAAAAAGCCTTCTGTTGCCCTACCGCAACCGACAACTGAAACTTTCGTACCTTGACCAGTTGATTCAAATCAGTATGTACCTTGCTCGCAAGCTGGGTAATCCTCAGCGCATCGGCACCCCATACCGTGCCCGCTGACATAAGCAGCAGGCAGAGCACCACCCCGCACATCCTGGAAAATTTCATAACCGACCTCCTTTAATATTGTTATAAAATATCTGCTGACGACCAATTCCCCTCCTTCAGGAACCTGGACTGAGCAACTCACCCCCAGAGCCACGCCATCCAGAAGTTTTGTGGCCAATAGATTTAAACCGTAATAGCATAATAACAATTCCGTACAACGCAAAATGAAAGATGTCCATGCAAAATCTCTTGGGAAGGCCGTTGAATCAAATCTTCGTGAACAAGCCGCTCCCCTTCAAGCTCCTGCTGTTCAAACTCGTGCAGTGATTCGCCCAGCTCAAGGGAGGGGTTGAACTGCAAGAGCGGCTCCGGCAAAAACGTACCCGTTGCAAAGGCCTCCTGCACCCTCTCCCTGATTCGCCGCTCCCTGATGGTGGTGAAGCTGTTGAGATACTCCTTGTAATCATCAACAATCGCCTTGTGGATTTTGAATGCCTGCATGGGTGCGGTTGAAGTTTTAAAAAATATCGGCGGAAGAGAGGGTGACTACGCTCTCGCTCAAGAGTAAAGCCGGAATGAACTGCCAATTGACTACGGGACGAAAACCGGGCGAAAGCCAACATCGCTGTCACGGTGGCGAGGAGAATTAAAGTAGCGAAAAGCCGACTGGCAATCCCCGGCACAACTACCCCAGCCACCGCCGCGAAGAACACGACGCGAACCAGTTAAAGGGCCAAAAGAATTCGCAAAAGAGCCACTCTTGGCATACCAATCACTGCACCACTCCCATACATTGCCCGCCATATCATAAAGCCCTTCTGGAGTGGCACCTTAAGGATAACTTCCGACAGGGGTTGTAGCTCCTATATTACTGTCATAATAGTTAAGCAGTCGAGGATTCGCCTCGCCCCTCTCTTTCGGCCAAGGATATTCTCTCACATTTTGACCCATTATCCCCTTTTTTCCTCCTCCAGCCCACTCCCACTCAACTTCATTGGGAAGTCGATACTTTTTTGCACTCCCTTCAACCATCGAAAGCCAGTGGGCGTAAGCTTGGGCGGCATACCAGGTAACACCAACAACCGGCTGATACTCTCCACTAAATTTACGATCGTCATCATACTTTGAACGAAAGTGGGCTGCAAAATCCTCTTCTCCTTCCTTGAGATACTCAGCAAAACCCTGCCCCCAAATACCCTTCTCGGCAATGCTTTTCAGCTTTGCGATGAATTCTGTTGAGTCCAACGAGGCGATGAAGGTTCGGTAGAGCTTGTTGGTTACCGGATATTTGGCGACATACAAATCTTCTGTGCGCTCCACCTTTTCGGTCACCGAGTAGAGGTAGCTCCCTCCTGGAATGAGGAGATATTCAGCATTTTCTTCATTCGGGTTGCGGTATGATTTTTTGTTGGCAACTTCATACAACTCCTCCTGATCGGTACCACCCCTCTCTTTATTCTGATTCCTGTATGATTTGACGTTGCCACTCCCCGACTCTTCTGGCTCAGAGGCAAGCGCCAAACCGCCCAAAGCAAGAATCACCTCCTCGGTACGACTGACCACATCCCTGTTCTTTGCGAGCTTTTGCCCTCTGAACTGCTCCAACGGGTTAAGGGCTGCGGTTTTGTTAATGGTTTTGAGGCAGTCCAAAATTACCCGCTGACGGCTTTCGGTCGTTGCCGGGTCAAGCAGTTTTGCGCACAAGGCATTAACCTTTTGCCCTTTTGCCTCTTCAATGATGGTCTGCAACAGCAACTGCTGTTTTGTGTTCAGCGCTTCACTCTGCGGAGAGTTAAAGAGCTTTTCCATAAAGGCGTCAAAGACCCCGGCATCAACCGAGGCAATAAAAAAGCGGAGCGGCTCCGTCCACCAATCCTCTCCAAAATGGGTCACAAGCTTCTGGAGTTGCTCGTAGGAGCTCTCTTCCTTGAGCTGCACTCCGGCAAGGTATTCACGGAATGATTTGTGCCGAAAGAGGTACTCCTTGCCTCCCGACTCCACCAGCAGACCGGCGCGTTTGACCAGAAAGTCGCAAAACAATTCAGCATCAGGTGGAGTGTCCCGGGTATTGAGCGTGTCGAGCCACTTCTGCATGGCGGTGTGCATCTCTGCCTTGGGGGCTTCATCTTTTTTGAGTGTAGCCTGCATCCAGAGGGAGACGGGAGCAAGCACCTGGCGGGCATGGGCCGACGAGAGCAGCGGCTTGATATTGCGCCGTTTATCGCGAAATTCGAGGAGGTAATCGAGTGAGGCCTCGTAGAGCTTGAGACGGTTTTCGGGCATGTAGTCCCGATCCTTCCAAAGAATGGCCATGATCTGCAACATCATGGGGATAGCAGCGAGCTGGCGCAACCCCTTGTGTTTTTCGTCATTCAGATGAGCAACCATTGTGGTGGTTCGCTCTTCAGCTTCTGCCCTCTGTGTCCGATCGCATTCAGCTTCGTCCACACCCTCTTTACAGGGCTCACCCAAAAATGCGGCGGTAAACCATTTCCTTAAAAAACACTCCTGCTGCTCCAGCGTGAAGTCCTGCACATCGGCCCGTTCATGGTCAACTTCAAGCTCTATCCCCTCCTCCTTGCGGTATCCGGTTGCACGCGAGGTGACCACAAAACGCGCCTTGCTGAAGCCAGCCCATGCGCCGTCGATCCAGCGGCAAACCTCTTTTCGCTCCCCGGTGTTGCTGATTTCATCGAGCCCGTCAAACAACACCAGAGAGTCATTATTCCGAAGCCAGCTCTCAAAAAGAGAAGCCTTGATGGTTTGATGGTGTTTTGCGACCCAACTTGCAAGATTTACGGGAAGGGAGGCATAGTTGTTGCCCGCTTTATCCCGGACAAGTTCACGGAGCGGCAGATAGAAAACCTTGGGCGGGATGGCAAATCCAAGCCTGGGGCTCTGTTCAAGGGCACACAAGGCATAATACTTGAGAAGGGTAGTTTTACCTGCACCCGGATCACCAAGCACAAGCAACATCCTGCGCCTCCTGAATGCCCGCTTCATGATTTCATCGGGATAGAGAATGTGACCATCCCCTTCATGCAGCTCAAGGGAGTCCCGGTTTGTTGACCGACCACCTCTCTCATGGCTGTTGATCAGGCGCAGCGGCACAAAGGTCTCCTTATTGAGGTTAATCTTGATGCTCTCAACCCCCGGCATTCCAAGCATCCGAATGTAACCAAGCTCCTCTTTCAGCATGGAGTGGTAGCACGCCAAAGCAGCTTCAACTGAGCAAAACTCCTCAGCACAATCATCATCATCCCCGCTTTCGCTGCAAAACCACCTTGGTATCTGTAACGCAAGATGATCAGAGAGGTTCTGGCGAAAGTGATGAACATCATTATAGTCGCATAACAAGGCTCGCGGTTGCAGCGATGCTCTGAAATTAGCCAGCTTTTTACTCTGTTCGGCCAATTTGCCAAGTGCTTCAGGATCAGATGGATTGTAACTGCCCGGTACTTTTGAGAAGTAGAGCATGACCCGGTTACCATGACGCAACATTCGCCTTATCTCTTCGACTGCTCCGCCGGGTGCAACACCGGTGTCGGTGCCAATGCGCGTCCAAAAAATGCCGATGGCACAATCACAGTGATCAACAGCAAGCTGTTCATTCAAAATACCCTGCACCCGCTCACCACATTCAGGGGCGGAATGCGACTCCCACAACACAGCATCAAGATGCAATTGATGAGCATCACCATGAGCAATATTCCACTGATTGATAACCTGAACGGCAATCTCCCGTTCCCGATCAACATCACCCGGCGAAGCAACAAGAATTCTCAGGTGTCGTCTTCTGTCATCGGCCATGGCGATTGTCGGTTAAGGTTGAGAGAGCGTGGATTACGCGCAATGAATATGCTGGTAATATAGTGTAATCTGCCCTTGCGGTCAAAAACGCAGTTCCACCAATGGCAGATCGGGGTTTGCCTCAAGCACTTCTTTTTACCAGCGCATTAGCTGTCAGGTGGTTCTCTCCTATCATTGAGTATCATGCAGTCGTGCAACTGATTTGGCGAACTCTTCAAAATCCTGAAGGTGTGCAGTAGCAATGGCAAAAACGATATCCCAGTTGATAGACTCATAGTTATGAACCGCAAGGTTACGAAATCCTACAGCCTTTTTCATTCGACAGGCCAAATCGTCCGTGATTATTCTGGATTCAGATAAAATATCGAACGTTTTTCCCATGGTAGCGGGAGGGGGAAACTCACTGCGAGCAACAAGGTGTGTTCCAATATCCACACACATCTGAACAGCACGAGTGAGGTTGAGGGAGAGAATATCCTGAGCATCGTAATCAGAGGCAAGTGCAGTGGCGTTTTTGGGGCATTTCTCTTTAACCCTTTGGATTGAGCGACGCAAAGACTCAAGTTTCTGTTCAATTAACGTCCAATCCATGCTTCTCTGCGCTCCTTCAGAATTCTTCGTTGATAAGGCACAAAATCCGCCTCGTTATAAAGATGTTTGAGCACCAGCTCCGCAAAAAGCGTATCGCTGCCAACAATTCGCCTTCCTCCGGCGATGATCTGGCCCAGCAAAGGCTCTCCAACTGTTGACAAATCAATCAAATCAACAGGGCGCCCAGTCACAACTGCCAGGTCTGAAATAAGTCCGATGGTTTCATCAACATCAAGCGGATGATCGGCACCGACTGCCAAGTCAAGATCACTCTCAAAACGGGCAGTGCCTTTAGCCACCGAGCCAAACAACAGGGCCAGACGAACGGCACTGTGCCGTTCAAGCACCTGGCGAATCTCTGTTTCGATACTCTCGGTCATCATGCTTGTATAATCTATACCCATTTTTTCTCTGCTACGAAGCAGAAAACTGCTCCGTTATGGGAAATGGCCATGTTTACCCGAATATCCGGGCAACTCCCCTGCTCCAGAATATATTGATTTTGTCTCACTCCATAACAGCTTATAACGCACTCCCGAGTTTGACGTTCAGAGTTGCCAGCATCGCAACATGAGCTGACTCAACGAATCGGATACGAATCGCTTTTGCAATGCCACCCAAGAGCCATCAATGCTCGAACAAACGTGACGAAGACGATCTTAAGACTTCAGTAAAAAAATATATTGTTTCTCGGTGCGAAGAGTCGGATATTTGAAGTATGGGTTTTGACCTATTGATTTTTTTACAAGATCACCACTTTTCAAAGGATGATGCCAACATATATCGACACAGCAAGCCTTCCTCTTCCGGCCTCTTTATTGGGGACTTGGTGTCGTTTTGGCTTGTTCGACCCTGTTTATGAGATTATCGGTGTTGGAAATAAACTGCCGAATGGCGATCTGTTGATGCGTGTTCGTGTTGTTGAATCGGGAGAAGAACTGGACTATCGCTTTGCTGACATTCTGGATGACCCCAAGGAACGCTGATGTTTGCCATTGCTTTTGATCTTGTCGTTGCAGACACCTCACACAACCATCCCAAGGGGGTACAAGCCTACTCCGACATTGGCAGCACCCTCGCTACTTTTGGGTTTAATCAAGTTCAGGGAAGCCTTTACACGACAAACTCAGAAGACCTTGCCCCAACCTTTTTGCAGCAATTACCGCTCTGAAAGCTCTACCTTGGCTTCCGGCATCAGTTCGTGACATTCGTGCTTTCCGTGTCGAGCAATGGTCGGATTTCACCAATCTGATAAAGTCATAGATACTCGACTATTACAGGAAAATTTTGTTTCTCGCCATCACAGCTTATAACGCGCTCCCGAGTTTGACGACTAAAAAATGATAGCCAGATTACAGCGGAACTATGGCAACAATAACGTTCACCCAGTACAAGAGTTTTTCTGGCGTTGTAAGCTGGCATGGATGAAATGTTGTCATATTGCAATACCTCCCAATTGCCAAATCAACAGGGCGTCCTGTTGCCCCCGCCAAATCTGAAATACGTACGATTGTTTCATCGGCAATACTGTGCCGAGCTGGAGCTCGGCCTTCCCAGGATGTTCACAAAATACACCCAAGGCTCTCCCGGGCATCTGCCGTCAACACGGTTTAATTTGGCAGTTTTGCTCTTTTGTTACTTTCATTGCAAAGAATTTTAAATTTATTAGGCGCTTTTCATAAAAATCCGAATTTATTTAAGTATATAGGGGATGCAAAAGGCGATTCTCCATAAACAACACGAATCCATACTCCTATGATTCGCTTCTTTGAGCGCTACGAAGCCGAAACCTCCCAGTTTTTCGACGAGGTTATCTCAAAAGAGGGAACTCCACGAACCCACTACGACAAGATGCTTCACCGCTTCGGCCAGTTTTCGGTGGACGATATCAAGGCACGGCGGGAGATTGTCAATATTTTTTTCCGGAACCAGGGTATCACCTTTACCGTCTATGGCGAAGATGAGGGTGTTGAACGGCTCTTTCCATTTGATCTTATTCCGAGAGTAGTGCCTGCCAGCGAATGGCAGACCATCGAGCGGGGGCTTACGCAGCGCATTACGGCACTCAATGCCTTTCTGCACGACATCTATCATGGCCAGAAAATTCTCAAAGACAAGGTTATTCCTGCCGAACTGATTCTCGGAAGCCAGCATTTCAGACGAGAATTTGTAGGAATTAATCCACCTCTCGGTGTCTACATTCACGTTACCGGCAGCGATATCATCCGCGACGGCAAGGGCAACTACCTGGTGCTTGAAGACAATCTGCGCACCCCGAGCGGAGTCTCCTATATGCTGCAAAACCGGCAGGCAATGAAACGCGCTTTCCCGGTGCTCTTCGATAAATACAAAATCAGGCCAATCGAGAATTATCCGCAGGAGCTGCTCCGAACCCTGCAGGAGATCAGCCCGGTTTCGCGCCGTGAACCAAACGTGGTAGTACTTACGCCCGGCATCTACAACTCGGCCTACTTTGAGCACAGCTTCCTGGCCCGCCAGATGGGTGTTGAGCTGACGGAGGGAAAAGATCTTGTGGTCAACAACAACAAGGTCTACACGAGAACCACCCGAGGGCTTGAGCAGGTTGATGTGGTCTACCGGCGCGTTGACGATGCCTATCTTGATCCGCTTGTCTTCCGACCGGACTCAAAGCTCGGTGTTGCAGGTATTGTGAATGCGTACCGGAAAGGCAATGTGACACTGGCCAATGCCATCGGTTGTGGCGTGGCTGACGACAAGGTGATCTATAGTTTCGTACCTGAAATCATCAAATACTATCTTGGTGAAGATCCGATTTTGGAGAATGTGCCAACCTGGCTGGCAAGCAACCCTTCAGACCTGAAATATATTCTGGCAAACCTCGACACCCTGGTGGTGAAGGCGGCCAATGAATCGGGCGGCTACGGCATGTTGATCGGGCCGGAATCGACGATTGAGCAGCAGGAGAATTTTGCCGAGATGATTGTGGCCAATCCCCGCAACTACATTGCCCAGCCAACCATTTCGCTGTCGCGCCACCCGAGCTTTTTCAATGATACCGAGCTTTTTGGGTGCCATATCGACCTTCGTCCCTATGTTTTGTACGGTAAAACTGTTACTATAGTTCCCGGAGGCTTGACAAGGGTGGCCCTCAAGCGTGGCTCACTGGTGGTCAACTCCTCTCAGGGAGGAGGCAGCAAGGATACCTGGGTTGTTGACGAATAAACACTAATTTATTACCATTTATGTTAAGTCGTGTTGCCGAATCGCTCTTCTGGATGAGCCGTTATTTTGAACGGGCAGAGAATACTGCCAGGTTTCTTGACGTCAATTTCAACCTGCTGCTCGATCTCAATAAAATTACCCATATTGAGAACCCGAGTTACTGGGTGGCGCTTATTCTTGTCACCAGCGACAAGGAGCGCTTCAACAGCCTTTATGACGAGTACTCCGCCCATACGGTAACCGATTACCTCGTCTTCAATAAAAGCAATCCTAACTCTATTACCTCCTGTGTCGGTCTTGCAAGGGAGAATGCACGCAGCATCATCGAGAGCATCTCAAGCGAAATGTGGGAGCAGGTCAATAACCTCTACCACTACCTCCAGAGTGTGACCCCGCAGTTTGTTCATAACGACCCCTACGGCTTCTACAAGGAGATCAAGAATGCCTCGCATCTCTTCCAGGGCATTACCGATAACACCTTTTCGCACAACGAGGGGTGGGACTTCATACAAATTGCCAAGTATCTTGAGCGCACCGATAATATCGCCCGGCTCATTGATGTGAAATACCACATGCTGCTCTCCGAGGCGCAAAGCCAGCCGGAACTCGTTGCCGGTTCGGAGGATATTATTCAATGGATGGCCGTGCTCAAAAGTTGCAGCGCACTTGAGGCGTTTCGCAAGGTCTATCTCTCAAAAATTGATCCCGACAACATCCTGCGCTTTCTCATTTTGGACCGGACTTTCCCGCGAAGCATCAATTTTTCCATCTGTGCGGCAGAGGATGCCCTGTGGCGCATATCGGGAAGCTCGCGCCACCGCTATGTCAACAACGCTGACCGGCTTATCGGAAAACTGGAGGCCGAGCTGAGCTATACGGCAATTGAAGATATTTTTGCCACCGGGCTGCATAACTATCTTGCCGATCTGGAACAGCGACTGGTGAAAGTTGGAGAACAGGTGCACCTCACCTATTTTGCCTATCACACTCCGGAAATTGAATCATCAGACATTGAAGAGGCGCTTCCCTTTACAGGAGTCGCCGGTGGACGAGCCAACTGGAGCCAGGCACAGCAGCATCAGCAACAGCAATAACCCGACGTAAACTACAAGAGCATGATTCTGAAAGTTGAGCACTCTACCCTGTTTGAATATGACAATCCAATCTATGAAACAGCGACCGAAGTAAGGCTCCATCCTGACAATAACCCTGCGGCTCCGCAACGCTGCACAAGCTTCAAGCTTCAGGTCGATCCCCCTGCCACCCTTTTTGAATACACCGATTTCTACGGCAACCAGGTCAACCACTTCAACCTGCTCCAGAGTCACAAACGGGTTAAAATTGTTGCAACGTCCGTGGTAGAGACTGGCATGGGCCACGCAGAAGCAAGCGAGGATGAGGATATTTATCTGATGGATTTTTCATGCCAGAGCCGCTATGTGCATTTCGATCAAGCAGTGCGCGATTTTGCCACCCGTTTTGCAACCAATACCGACAGCTTTCAGCTTGCTGAATCAATCTGCCGGTACATCAACGACACCTTCATCTACGAACCTGGTGTCACTGACGTTCACAGCACCAGTGCAGTAGTCATGGCACTCGGAAGGGGTGTTTGTCAAGATTTTGCCCATATCCTGCTCGCCACCTGCCGCTACCTCGGCCTCCCTTCCCGCTACGTCAGCGGTTACCTCTACGGAGGGAGCACGCCCGATGGACACGATGAGGCGACCCACGCCTGGTGCGAAATCTACTGCGGCAAGGAAAAAGGGTGGATAGGCATGGATCCAACCCATAAAACCCTCTTTGTAGACCAACGCTATATCAAAATCGGTTCAGGCAAGGACTATGATGACGTTCCGCCGGTTCGTGGTACCTACAAAGGCAATGCCATTGAAAAACTGACTGTGGCGGTGAGGGTAAGCTCAATGGAATAGGCTGATGGTGACTGTGCCGTAAAAAAAGAGCTTCAGAATTCCGTCACAATCACGACATTGCTGCATGGAATGGATCAAGGGAGGAAAACTTTGGCAAAGCTTTCCTCCCTTGACTGTCAGCGGATTATTTTCCGAAAGGCTGCGGAGCCGGTGTTACGTCCGTTGATGGCGGAAGATGCGGAAGCTCAAATTTCGGCTGATCACCGGTCAAGCTCTTCAGGAAGGCGACAATACTCGCATTCTCTTCAGCAGTGAACTTTTTGCCCAACTGAATCTGGCCCATCACCTCAACGGCCTTCGTGAGTGTTGCCGCGCCACCGTCATGGAAATAGGGATAGGTCAGCTCAACATTCCTCAGTGTAGGCACCTTAAATGTAAAGCGATCTGCATCAACTTTTGTGACAGCAAAGCGACCTGAAGCTGGATTTGTTGTTTTGTAGGGTTCAAGAGCCCCCATTTTCTGGAAAGAGTTCCCCCCGACAGCCGGGCCGTTATGGCAGTTTGTACATCCACTGCTCTTGAAGAGCTCGTAGCCAGCAAGTTCCTCTTTGGTAATCGCGGCATCATCGCCATTCAGCCATTTGTCGAAACGAGCATTGGGAGTGACAAGTGTCGCTTCGAAGGCGGCTATGGAGCTTGTCACCTTGTCGATATCAATAGTGTCGACATTGAAAACCTTTTTGAACTCTTCCACATAAGCCGGAATAGATTGCAGTACCGCAACGGCGAGGTCATGGGTAAACGACATTTCACCCGGATTGCCTATCGGACCGCCTGCCTGCTCCTTGAGATCTTTGGCACGTCCATCCCAGAACTGAGCAAGATTCATGCTTGAGTTGAGTACAGTTGGCGAATTGATGGGCCCTTGATGCCATTTGTGGCCAATGGAGCTTTTGAGATTGTCACTGCCGCCCATGCTGAGATTGTGGCAGGAGTTACATGAAATAAATCCTGATTTTGAAAGCCGTGGATCAAAAAAGAGTTTTTTACCAAGCTCCACCATGGCCTGATCGGCCACTTTCGGTGCTTCAAGAGGTGTAACAGGCTCCCCTGCCCTGGGCTGAGCGACTGGAACAGCCACAGGTACTGCCACGGGCTGCTTTACAACTTCTGGTTGCGGTTGTTTGGTACAGGAGGCAATAACCCCGGCTGCCAAAAGGGTTACAACAAGAATTTGAGTTTTCATTGTCAAGGTTCCGGAAAAATTATCAAAAGTGCCGAAATACCGGCCATTGCGTATAACTTCAATAAAGTACTTCTCAAGCATCAAGAATACCGTTTTTTTCCCCTAAGTCAAAAAAAAACTGAAACTTGACTCGTCGGCGAAAAGTCACTTACAGCTTACATTGAAATGCAGACTTTGTTATCGCATGTCCATTGTCTCACGGTCTTTCTTGCAAAAGATCAGCACGCCCAAGGATTCCTGATTCGGCAAGCAATCTCAGACGCGCCGAGCGCCATTCGGCAACGGCGCGAATCCGCTCCTGCTCAGCATCGGCCAATGCCGACTGGCTATTGAGCACTTCGAGGATATCGGCAGCATGATAATCATACCGACGCAGGGAAGAGTGAAGGCTCTGTGTTGCCGCCAGCATAAGGAGTTCTGTAGCTTTGAGGGTTCCCAGCGATGTCAGCGCATCTGCATGTGCCCTCACCACTTCGATCAGGGCCTGACTGGTTGCCGCCTGCAGTTGGGCCTCACTCTCTTCGGCCTGAGCCTGTGCGCCCCGAATCCTGTAGCTTCTCGCAAAGCCCTCAAATATTGGCAGGTTAAGCGTAACGCCAGCAGTTGTCACCGACTGATTGGTTGACGATAACCCCTGATTGGGGTAGCCGTTCCGGGAGAGAGAAGCCGTTGCGTCCAATGACGGCATACCCTCCGACCGCGCTACGGTTATTTTGAACTTATCGGCGGCCAACTTTGCGCGTGCAGCCCTGATTGCTGGATGATTCTCTTCTGCCTGACGCAACAAGCTGTTGAGATCTTTCACATCATCTACCCGATACAGCTCCAGCGTCTGCGGTAGGTGAACGGGCGTACCCGGTGCCAATCCCATCACCTGTACCAGCAGACTCAAGGATTTGTTGAAGTCACCCTGCGCACGCGCTTCGTTGAGTCGTGCCTTGCAGAGTGCGGTCAAAGCCTGCAACGTATCAGACAACGGCACCACACCGCGATCCTCTCGTCGTTTGGTTGCGGCAAGAACAGTTTCAGCGATATCCGCCATTTTTTTTCTGGAAATATAATTTGACTGAGCCGTCATCGCATCAAAATAGGCCTGGATGACCCCCGCCATTATTTTTTGCAGCGAGGCATCATGCGCTGCAAGCGCCGCCACAAGCAGTTGTGACGCCGCTTTATTGTTAGCGCTTCGACCCCCGAAATCCAGAACTCTCCAGGTCAGTGTACCATAGAGCTGATTGCCTGTCTGAAAGAAATCGTAGGTACCAGAGGGTGAGGAAGAGCTGCTCCGGTTTGCCAATCGGCTCACTGAAACCTTCACAGTCGGCAAATATGCCGCACGCGCTTCACCCAACACCCCTGACTGAACCTTGATTGCTGCCCAGGCGGAACGGATTTGCGGGTTGCTGCACAAAGCGATATCGATTGCGCTCGCAAGTTCCAGAGGTTGAGAGAGATCTACGGAGGCCGGGCGGGTAATGAGACTCCCATCAGGGAGCATGGCTCCCGTTTGCAAGCGATCAGGTTGTACCCCAAGCGGGTCTTTCAGAATATCAGGAATACCGAGTGCGGTGACCGGCAACACCAGCACCCGGATGAGGGTTGCAAAAAAGCAGCACCACCTCTTCTTAGCGTTGATTGAAACTTTCATGTACATGCTGCATCAGCGGGGAAAGAAAATAGTCGATAATGCGTCGGCTACCGGTCTTGATTTCGATCGATACGCTCATACCGGGGGTCAGCGCTACCTGGCGGCCATCAATGATCATGGCGGATTGATCCAAAACTACCTTGATGGCATACATCGGCCCTTTGGGCAACTCCTTTTTCGTATCATCCTGATGAGATTGCTCAGAGATCCCGCTGCCCGTCGGAGTATTCGATTCTATCGCATCACGGGATACATGAAAGACTCGGCCAGGCACTGTACCATATTTGGTGTAATCAAAGGTTTCGATCTTGACCTGAGCATGCTGGCCTTCTGTAACAAACCCGACATCTTTATTTTCTATCAACGCCTCAACTTCAACCTGATGCTGTCGAGGAACAATCACCATTATGGGCTGAGCCGACGGCACCACACCTCCTACCGTATGAACCGTCAACTGCTGCACCGTGCCAGCCACGGGAGCCTTCAGGTGCAACAGGTCACTATGCGCGGCGGCACGCTGGGCATCCTGCCCGGATGACTGTGCCACCATCACTCCCTCATTAAGTGCCTCCTCTGCATTTTTCCGAGTTTCGGTAATATGAGTGCGGCGCTGGCTGGTAAAATCCGCAAGAGTGCCTTCCAACTCAATCTGCTCCCGCTCCTTTTCAAGCCAGGCATGGAGCGACACATCATGGTCTCGCGCCAGAACCCTGTAATCATTCGCCCGTTGGGTAACGAGAGGCAACTGACGTTTATAACGTGCAATCTGGCCATCCAGACGCGTCAGCTTCGCTTCAAAGTCCTGCCACTGGCCCTCCAAATAATGCCGGGCATCCACAATACGTGCTGCCGATACCCCTTCCACACCAACCATCGGCACGAGCCGTTTAGCATCAATGGATGCCAGAAGTGCACGTGAACGCGCTACCTGCAACAGCGCCATTTGCCGGTCACCAGTGGCCTTCTCCTGTTCCCGATCACTCATGCGGGTATCAAGTTCAATCAGCAAATCGCCAGCCGCAACCGTCTGCCCCTCTTTAACAAACAACCCATTCACACGAGCTGTTTCAACAGAAGCAATGGTTTTGCTGCGTTCAGATGGAATAATCTTGCCCGTCGCATTTACAATAATGTCCATCTTGCCCAAAACAGACCACAACAGCAACGCAAACAGTAACAAAAGCAGAATACGAGCTACCCAACGTCCGGCCGGAGAGACCGGCGCCATCTGCAACGCAAGTGCTGAGGGTAAAAATTCCGATTCGTGCGCTTTTAGTTCAGGTGGTGTTACCTCATGCCGTTGTGCCCAGAAATGGACAACATGTTGCCGGTATCGTTCAATCAATTCCTGCAAGGCCAGCCAACGTAACATGAAATTCATACTGCCCTCTCTGCTGATTGCATACCCTGCTGCATCAGATAGAGATGAGCATAGATACCATCCTTAACACGCAGCAATTCCTCATGGGTGCCCACCTCGACAATCTGACCCCGTTCAATCACAATGATTCGGTGCGCATCACGCACGGCTGAAAGACGATGGGCAATGATCAATACCGTCCGTCCCACACAAATACTGCGCATATTGTCCTGAATAATCTTCTCGGACTCGTAATCGAGGGCACTGGTTGCCTCATCAAAAATCAAGACCCTCGGATTTGTGATCAGTGCCCGAGCAATAACATCACCGCAAGAAATACAAACGAAAAGGCGATATCGAGCACCACCGTCAAGGCATTCCCCGTCAGAAATGAGCGGATATTCTCCAATTCGCGGATACGGGCAACCGAATCGCCGACCCTGCGACTCTGGAAATAGGCGAGCGGCAAACCGAGCAGGTGACGAAAAAGACGGGCTCCCAGTTCAACATCAATCTTGCTGCTCGTATGCGCAAAAACCCAGGTGCGTATGCCGGTCAATGCCGCTTCGAACAGGGTCGCGGTGACCAGACCGATCGCAATGACATTGAGGGTTTTCATTGCATGATTTACCAGCACTTTATCCATCACGACCTGAAAAAAGAGCGGGGTCACCAGACCAATGAACTGAAGAAAGAGTGAAATCAGCACTATTTCACCAAGTAATCGGCGGTATTTAATAATCACCGGGATAAACCAGGTGAAATCGAATCGGGCAAGCGGCCCGCTAAAGGTCGCCTTGCTCATAAAGAACATCAATTCACCGGTACTCTGTGCGATAAAATCCTCCACAGAGATGATTTCCGGGGGCTTTCCTGCGTGCTGCACCAGCAGTCGAGGAACTCCCGACTGAACGCCACCACCCTGCCCCCTGTAAAACCGGGCCACAATAAAATAACGACCGTCTGAATGCCGGGCGATGGCCGGTAACGGAGCCTTGTCGAGGCGAAGCGGATCCTGCCGGACAAGCCTCGACGTCATGCCGAGTTCCCTGGCCGCAAGCAACAGAGCCGTATTGCCGAATATCGGCTCGCCAGTAGCTTCATCCTCTTCCAGTTCAGCCGACAGGCGATGCTTTAGAGTCATCTCATCAAGTGCAACCTGATGAAAGACCCCAATGACCTGCAGGCAAAAAAATCCTGTATCCATAATAGTAAAACAACTCTATTTGGCCTTCCCATCCTGACTGGCATGCGCAATTAACTCCAGTTGGCAGCCAATACCGGAGCAAGCTGCGACTGCATGGCCGGTGGCAATACCGTCTGACCAACCGTTGGCGCATTCATGATTGACATCGCCTGAACCAACGCGTCAATATTGGCATCAGAGAGCACCTTGCCATCCCCTGCACGAATCTGTTCGACATGATTGGCCGATCCAGAATACCAGTCACGTATTGCTACGCTATCCGTTCCACCAATAATGTCGACGACAAGATCATTGCCAACATGACGCAACCAGAGTTGGTCAAAGGTTACATCATTTGCAAATGCAAGAACGTCACTATTGCCTGCCGTAGCGTCCGTTTCGACGATCACGTCCTGGCCGCCACCACGCGCAAAACAATACAGATCATTGCCCTGACCACCAGTTAACGTGTCGGCTCCAGCTCCACCATCCAGCGTATCGTTGCCATCCGCCCCCTGCAGGAGATCGTTACCGGCCAGCCCCAGAAGAACATTATCACCCCGGTTCCCCACCACCGTGTTGTTCAGCTCATTGCCTGTACCATTGATATCTTCCTGCCAGAACTTTACCGGCGCAATGGTATAGATGGCATAACCGCCTGTAACGTTCACGGCATTCCGGAACGTCTCAATATCGACAAACCGCGTCATATCGCTAACCATACCCCGACCAGAATCAGTGATATAAAATCCCATGAGTGTACCATCCGTCTCTCTGTACACCGCTCCCGTCAGGGTAACTGCATGGTTAACACTGCCGTTACCATTGTAAGTTGAATCACCCCACAACTGTCCGGCATTAACCCCAATTATCACGCCGCGGCCACTGCGCACCAAACTGGCAATCCCCGATTCGTTGTATCCCATCACCACATCATTGCGAATGCCATAACTGTCCAGAATCGCGCATTGCTGGCTGACGTTTGATCCTCCAAGCTGCCAGGCTGGCAGACTCGGGTTGTTCACCGCCCAGTCATTCTGAATTGCCAGATTGATGATTTGACTCTCACTCGTCGGGCGACCTGTCTGGGTAATCAGATTGGCAATAGAGGTAAGTGCGCAGGTTCCCTGATAGTTCTCAACCGCATCCCCCTGCATGTAATCGAGTTCGTTTCGCTTTGGATAGCCATACACCAGAACACTTTCTCCATCGACAAGGCCTCCCTCCGGTTTCGCAAAATCAAGCAGCAGGAGATTCTCAAGATTGCTCCCAAGCTGATAACTGATGCTGCTTTGTACGGTATCGGTGCCCTCACTCGCAAATTCCGTCACCACATCGCCTGCGTTATCCACGTAATAGATGTCGTTACCCTGCCCGCCAATCATGGTATCGGCACCCGTCACGCCATCGAGGATGTTGTCTGAACTGTTGCCGACAATCAAGTTGTCAATTGCATTGCCTGTACCGTTAATGGCAGCACCCTCAACCAGCCGCAGCTCTTCAATATTGGCATTCAACAGATAGTTCGTGTTCGTCATCACCGTGTCGTAGCCCTCCCCTGCGGCTTCATAAACGGTGTCGTTGACGCTGTTGACGATATAGGTGTCATCGCCCGTGCCACCAACCATGACGTCCGAACCCGCTCCCCCATCCAGGTAGTCATTACCAACGCCGCCGATGAGCGTATCATGGCCTGCACCCCCGTAGAGATAATCGTCATCCGTTTCGCCAGCACTGAGCGTCTGCTTGGCATCGTTAGACGGCGTAAAGCCCACCAGAACATCGTTGCCATCACCGCCAGTAAGGGTATCGTTGCCGACCTGCCCAAACAGTCTGTCATCGCCTGATCCGCCATCCAGATAATCGTTGCCTTCATTACCCTGCAATTCATCACTTCCTTCCTCGCCATAGAGCTTGTCGGTACCGGCATAGCCATAGAGGGTATCGTTGCCCGTGCCGCCCCAGATGTTGTCGTTACCAGTTGAGCCCCCGACCTTGTCATCACCGCCGCCACCCATGAAGTTCGTCAACGGGGTCGGGAACCACGACGCATAAGCGCTGTAGTAATTGGCATTGAAGCTGTCGTTGCCATCCGTGCCGATCAGGGCGTTTCGGGTGCTGTTGTTGATCTTGATCTTACTCGCAGTCCAATCAATCCATTGCCGTGAGTTGATCCAGCAGCGGTTGTCGGTATCGCGCAGTGTCCGGTAGTTGCTGGCGGGCACTGCCTGCATTTTATTGCTTTGTAGAGACTGAGCAAGCGTGATGACTGTTGGCTGTTGCACACTTGTTGGCGCAGGAGCCGCAACCTCATAGCCAGCCAAAACCGCATTGCCTTGCGTTAGATTGCTCCAGTTCACCGAGCTGATCGCACTCGTCACCGCATTCAGTTCTCCGGCATCGAGATGCCCGTTCTCGTTCAAATCCGTCAGCAGCTTCAGACCCGATGCCTCCGCCACACTCAGCACCCCGTCATGGTTCGCATCCAGCCCCTGCACCGTCGCCAGGCTCACCCGCTGCCCAAGCCCATCCACCAGCACACCAGTTTTGTCAGCAATCGAAGGGGCATTGTCGTAAACCAAACTCTGGCTATCGTAGAATGCGCCGATCGGGGCGAGAGTCAAACTCGACAGCGAGTCACTTGATGTGTAGAGACCCGATTTTGAGCTGGATAGCCAAAGATCAGACACCGTCGCCGTCAATTGAGAATAAACATCTTCTGGCAAATACCCGGCTTTATAAGACTGATAAAACTCATACTCTCCAGAGTACATCCAGCCATAATCAAGAATCTTTGTCGGCATCTGCAACGTATCACCTGCATAGATCTTGTTTGTATCTGTTATGCCATTAAATTCAGCCAATTCCTGAACTGTAAAGCCAGTCTCTACAGCAATTTTACTTAACGTATCACCGAGCTGAATGATATAATCTGAGCCGATACTTGCCTTGAGCGCAAGTTCTGTGGCGTAGTTATTATCATTTGAAGCCAAGGCATAATCATACAGAAAAGTACCGTAACTATTTTGAATCAGGAGTGCACCATTATCAAGAAAGATGTACTCACCATCGCTATTCTCCGCCAATTTGTCATTGAAGATGAGATCTAAATAGCCGGGAGACGATTTGTCGTTACCTAAAGGAATTCCAAGCCGTCGGGAGTAATTTAATAAATAGTGCGTCTCCACATTACTGGGACCATCAAAACCAATCAACGATACTTGACCGAAATGCGCCCCATTCACCGGCACAAAATTGCCAATCCTGTCTTGCCTGTCAACGATGTTGAAGAATTGTGATGGATCAGACGGGTGCACTGTCGATGGGATCCCGAGAATTCCAGGATAACCAATGCCTGGCGCTCCCCAGGTGATCCCGCCAGCGACATCGGGACGAGTCCAAGCAATATATTCTGCTGCCCCGCCTCCGATCGAATGTCCTGTAACATAAATGGGAGTATTCCCATAGTCTTTGCGAACCTCATCATAAAACGCACGGGCATCTATGAACATCGGTGGCGTTTTACCCAGAGCGAGATCCTTGTCTGCGGCAATTTGAGCTGCAGCCATTGCCGGATCGCTCAAATTTGTTCCCTGATACGAAATAACAATCTCCCCTGTTGTCAGATTCTGGTAAGCAACTGCTTGCATCCCTGAACTTTCGACTCTTGCTGAATCGAGATATTTATATCCAGGCAGAGCAGCAAAACGTTGAGAATTGGAATAGGCATTATTGCTTGCGTTCAGAGCATCGGTTCGTGAAAGGCCAGACATTGAACACCTCCCGATTAGCGGTTATTGGGTTTCATTACGTGAAGTTGATTGTCACGACTATACGCGACCAGACCATTTTGAGAAAGGCTCATACTGTATATGGTAGACCTTGTCGAAAGGCCACCCGCCTCAGGATCATCGTTAGAAATCAACAACGGCTTGCGAGGGTCTTTGACCGAATAGAGACGAATGTCACCGCTTTCGTCTCCCATGACAAGCCAGTTGCCATACCACGCCATTGCGTTAATGCGAAGAACCTCATCTTTGCCCAGACTACGAATCACTTTCCCCTGAATGTCGGTTACTTTGGCACCCGTCCGGGTATTAAAAATGGTGGCCGCCACCCTGTTTCCCGTGAGTGTAGACGTATACTTCTCTTTAGCTGTGACGATCCACTGCCCATCAGGACTGAAAATAATGCGGCGAACTTTATAGATATCCTTAGGCCGCCCCGGAATAAAACCGTCAGCATCAGGCTGATCGCGATAGTTGTCCGGTTTCCAATGATATGCCCAGAACGATTTCACTATCTTGCCTGTCCGGCTGTCGAGGATATAGACATGGCCTCCGCCTGCCAGTGTTTTGTTTTGTCGTGTAACTTGCCTGGAACCCGTACCGACAGCAAGACGATTCCCGTCTGTTGAAAATGCAAGCGTATGTATCCCTTCACTCTTCAGTGACTTTGATTTAGAGAGATCCACGCCCCACTCAATGGGAATAATTCTGGAAAAAAGCTGCCTGCCGCTCTTTGCATCGAGGACGGAAACCGTATTGCTATAGATGCCCGTTTCAACCCCGGCTATCAGACTGTGATTGCTTGATACGCTAAAAACGTCCATTCTTGGGCTATATCGAGCATCCGGATTATGAATTGGCTCTTCGGGAAGGCAACGCAGGAATTTACCTGTATGAATATCCCACTCCTCCACATTAAAGAATCTTGCCAGCTCTATATATTTTGGATCTGGTGATGGGCCTAATGGTGCTGATGTGACAACAGAATTGTTCGTCAAGAATCCAAATGAACTATCGCAATAGAAGCCTCCGTTCCGGGTAAACTCATTCACTTTTTCCCAAGTTTGTGTATCCCAAACGGTAATCGTTGTTCCATAATAACTGAGCGCCGCAAGGTATTTCCCATTCGGACTCCACGCCACAGCATTAATAAATGCTTTTGTTGAAAGTTGAGCTATCTCATGAACTCGTTGGGCAGACTTTTCACCAACTCTTCCTGGGACTTGACCCCGAGCATTAACAAGCGGAGACACAACGATCGAGGCCAAAAACGCCATAGCACAAAGTACCAGGCTCAAATACACACAAACAGTCCGATTACCCGAATAGCCGCCCCGTCCGCAGAATTCTTCTTTAGCTTTTATCTGGCTCTCTTCAAATGACATTAGCAACTCCTAAGCTATAGGGATTTTGGAGAGAAGACGCAACTTTATCCAGCTACTCGATAATCAACTGTACACCTGAAAATGCCTGCGTAGACTCCCGCGCTTGCCTGGCTGTAAAAATCGAGTATAATAAATCAATCCAAACAATCAAAATATTTTCAAAAAAAAGCGCGCTCTGCTGACGAACCCCCTGTCGCTCATTTCCGATTTTTGCCCCCTTTTGTTTTTTGCCATGCTTTGGCTACCTTGGCAGATGAAATTCAGCCTCATTACCACCGACCCGCACAGTTCAGCCCGCTGCGGAGTTCTTGAAACCAGCCACGGAACGATTCCTACGCCGGTCTTTATGCCGGTTGGCACCCGTGCAAGCGTCAAGTCAGTTGAACCGCATGAACTGCGGGAGAACAACGTCCATATCATTCTGGCCAATACCTACCACCTCTACCTGAAACCGGGAAACGAGATTTTGCAGAAAGCCGGTGGCGTCCACCGCTTCATGAACTGGGACGGCCCGCTCTTGACCGACAGTGGCGGCTACCAGGTCTACTCACTCTCCGAACTGCGCAAAATCAGCGAGGAAGGAGTCATCTTCAAGTCGCACCTTGACGGCTCAAAACAGCACTTCACCCCCGAAAATGTGATTGAGACCGAGCGCATTATCGGCAGCGACATCATGATGCCGCTCGATGAGTGCCCGCCCTCAACCGCTGATAAAGAGTATGTCCGCATCTCCGGAGAGCTGACCATCCGCTGGGCAGAACGGGCAAGAAGGCATTTCAGCCTCACCTCCCCGCTCTACGGCCACGAGCAGTACCTCTTCGGTATAACGCAGGGCGGAATTCATGCCGACCTGCGCACCCTCTCAACCAAAGCGCTGGTTGACCTCGATTTTGACGGCTACGCCATTGGCGGCATGGCCGTCGGTGAACCTGCCGCAGAGATGTACCGCATCCTTGATCTCTCTCACCCGCTGCTGCCTGAACATAAACCGCGCTACCTGATGGGAGTCGGCACACCCGAAAATATTTTGAACGCCATTGAGCGCGGTATCGACATGTTCGATTGCGTCATCCCGACACGTGAAGGGCGCAACGGCAGGGTCTACACCCGTCAGGGCAAAATGAACCTTCGCTCCGCCAAATATTCCGCCGACTTCAGCTCCATCGACGAGGGTTTCAACAACGAGGTGTGCCGAAACTATTCACGCGCCTATATCCGTCACCTCCTCAACGTCGGCGAAATTCTCGGCCTTAAACTCTGCACCCTGCAAAACATCTCATTCTTTATGTGGCTCACCGCAACGGCACGCAGGGAGATCCAGAAGGGCTCTTTCATGGAGTGGAAACAAGATTTTCTTGAACGATTCAACTACAATGACAACGCATAAACTCTTTCTCCTCAGCCTCGGCTGCTCCAAAAATACGGTTGACTCTGAACGACTGATGGCACAGGCTGAAGCCTCCGGCATTATCTTTACTGAAACCGCCGACGAGGCCGACACCATCCTCATCAACACCTGCGGATTCATTCAAGATGCCAAAGAGGAGTCGATCGCCGAAACCCTCGCCGCCATTGAAAAAAAGAGTGAGGGAAAAGTCAGGCAGGTCTATGTGATGGGATGCCTCACCGAACTCTACCGCCGTGAACTTCAAGAAGAGATGGCGGAGGTGGATGGCTTTTTCGGCACCCGCGAACTGCCCAAAATCCTTGCCGCTCTCGGGGCCCGCTATCGC
>SESF01008149.1_pt1 | contig 59251 bp, 43 predicted proteins | sample 3171521 | NCBI WGS metagenome assembly SESF01 (sample SAMN10866945, study PRJNA518727) | freshwater metagenome | biome: subpolar coniferous forest; feature: holomictic lake; material: water; isolation source: holomictic Lake 227, 6 m and 8 m depth | place: Canada: near Kenora, Ontario | collected...
GGTATACCAATGCAGATTTTGATCCGAGCGTGGTTGATCCTAAAGACAAATTCATAGGGGCACTCGATTTCACCAACCAGTTGAATGAACAATGGCTTGGCCTTGGTGTTGGCTACAGGATTAACGATAAATGGAGTGTGGGTGGCACCGTGTTTATCAGCTACAGGGCCCAGAGCTACCAGATGACAAATTATATCAGGGAGGTTTATGGCTCAGGGGATACTGCTGCGTTCGGCACCGCGAACAACGACAGAGCTCTGAAGTACAAGACGTTTTCAGGCTTGTTAAAATTAGGGGTGGCATACCAGACTGGCCGCTGGAAATTCGGACTTACTCTGACAACGCCATCGATCCAGTTTTACGGGAGCGGGGATATTCAGAGGGAAATCTCCTTAATTGCGCTGCAAGACACCACAGCAGGTATGGGGGTGGTTATCATGGGAAGGAAGACTGGTATCCGCGCAAAATACAAAAGACCGGTATCGATTGGATTCGGGGCTGAATATGCAACAGCGAACACCAGGATTACGTTCAGCTGTGAATACTATACAAAAGTAAAGATGTATCATTTGTTTGAACCTGAGAGCGATCCTTTTGTTTATCCCCAGCCTACGGAGGCTGACTCAATGCAAGAGTATCTCCAAAATTTTCTGCATGTCCAGAACGGATCTTCCGGTGTCTTCAATTTCGGGATCGGATTCAGCCAGAACCTGGGCCCCAAATTCACCTTTTTACTGGGTGCGAGAACCGACTTTTCTGCTTACAGCGAAGTGAATGAAGGAGACAACTTCCTTCATAATGCCGGGGGCTGGGACCTGTACCATTTTTCGACAGGCATTTCCTACCATCAGAAGAGAAATACCGTGACCCTGGGGTTTACCTATAGTTTCAGTCCGGCGAAAACGGTGGACCCGATCGATGCATGGACCCCGGTTGACATTGTGACACCACCAAAGGTATATGACAACTCATTTTCCCTCATTATCGGCTATACATACTATTTTCCCAAATAATCCCTGATGACAGAGAACCCGTCTTCCATGTTAATGATTGCCAAGACTGTAAGCGGTCTTGAAGAGGTGCTGAAATCCGAGCTCGACGGCATAGGGGCTATGAACACTGAAGTGATGAACCGCTCAGTAAGCTTCGAAGGCGACAAAGCCTGCATGTACCGTGCAAACTATTTCTGCCGTACAGCCCTTCGAATCCTTAGGCCTGTTCATGTATTCGAGATCAACACCCAGGAAGACCTTTACCGTGAGATCAAAGAGTTTGCATGGGAAGACTACCTGGATGCAGATTCCACTCTCGCAGTGGATGCAGTGATCTCCTATACGGTGTTCACCAACTCCCAGTTCGTAGCCCAGAAAACCAAGGATGCAGTGGTTGACCGCTTCAGGGAGAAGACGGGCAAAAGGCCTTCGGTTGACCTGGAGGATCCTACACTGCGGATAAATGTTCACCTGTTTAAAAACACCTGTACCGTTTCACTCGACTCGTCCGGACATTCCCTGCATAAACGCGGTTACCGCAAGTCAACAGGCATCGCTCCGCTGAACGAGGTCCTGGCAGCCGGATTGCTGCGTTTGTCAGGCTGGGATTTGAAGAAACCCCTGCTCGATCCCATGTGTGGGTCTGGAACCATACTTATAGAAGCTGCGATGCTTTTATCGGGTATTCCTTCGGGATATTTCAGGGAAGAATATGGTTTCATGAAATTTAAGGATTTCGACGGCGACCTTTGGGAGCAGATAAAAGCTGATGCAAAAGCAAAAATCAGGAAAAACGATATCGACAGGATCTTCGGCTATGATAAATCAGTAATGAGCCTGAAAAGGGCAGTTGAGAATGTGGGTTTTGCAGGGCTCGACCGTCAGGTTTACCTGAAACGGACCGCCTTCGAGGATTCCGAACCCCCATCCGCCGAAGGCGTTATCATTATGAACCCACCTTATGATGAGCGAATAGAACTGGAAGATTCGGTGGGCTTTTACAAAATGATAGGCAATGTTCTTAAACGAAAATACAGCGGCTACAACGCATGGGTGATCTCCTCCGACCTGGAGGCGATCAAATTCATAGGACTTAAACCCTCGAAGAAATTCAAGGTATTTAACGGTCCGCTTGAATGCAGGTTCCTGGGTTTCGACCTGTACCAGGGAAGAAAATCAGATACTTTTTCAAAAGAATAAAAACGCAATTTATGGCAAGAGTTACAAGAATAGGAGTTTTTACGTCGGGAGGGGATTCTCCCGGAATGAATGCTGCGATACGCGCGGTTGTGCGTTCAGGTATTAATGAAGGACTGGATGTGTTCGGAATTTACAGAGGTTATGAAGGGATGATCGACGGGCTTATCGAGCCTATGGAAAGACATTCGGTATCGAACATCATACAGAGAGGTGGCACAATTCTGAAGTCGGCCCGCAGCAAGCGGTTTATGACTTATGAAGGACGTCTTCAGGCGTTTCAGAACCTTGAAAAGAACAAGATCAACGGGCTTGTGGCAATTGGAGGGAACGGGACGTTTACGGGCGCCCAGATCTTTGAAAAGGAATTTAATTTACCTGTGGTCGGATTGCCGGGTACCATCGACAATGACCTTTACGGAACCGATTTCACAATTGGGTTCGACACGGCCTGCAATACCGTGGTACAGGCGGCCGACAAGATCAGGGATACTGCTACATCACATGACCGCCTGTTTTTCCTGGAGGTTATGGGGCGGGATGCCGGTTACCTCGCATTATGGAGCGGGGTGGCATGCGGAGCTGAGTTCATCCTTGTACCCGAGACAAAAACATATATCGATAACATCGCAAGGTTGCTAAGGCATGATATGCGCAAGAATAAGACTTCCGGCATCGTGATTGTGGCCGAAGGCGATGATATGGGAGGGGCATACGACATTGCGAAACAGGTCAAGGAAAGACTGCCCGAGATCGATGCAAGGGTCACAGTGCTTGGCCATGTGCAGAGAGGAGGTTCTCCAAGCATGCAGGACCGCATCCTGGCCAGTTGGACAGGGTTCGAAGCTGTTCATGCCCTGATCGAGGGCAAGAGCAACATCATGATTGGGATTGAGAACAAAAAAGTCACCTATACTCCTTTTGACGACGCAATCAACAAAAAAAAGCAGTTCAATTTCGGCGGACTGGAGCTGGCGAGAATACTTGCGTTGTAGATGGTGAAGTTGTGTTCGGCGGAGCCGTAATGAACACCATTGAAATAAGCAATTCGTGAATAAATTGTGAGTTAGTGAACTTGTGAGTTAATGAGACAATGTTCGTAGATGTAATTCTTCCGCTTCCTTTGCCGGGACTGTTCACTTATTCGGTTCCTGCTGAGCTGAGAGAAAAGATTGGCATTGGATACCGTGTGGTTGTTCAGTTCGGGAACCGGAAAATATACACGGCCCTGGTGAGGCAAATGCATAACAAAGCAGAAAGCTCCAGGTCATTCAAGGAAATTCTTTCGTTGCTTGACGACCAGCCCCTGGTCAGTGAATGGCAATTCAGGTTCTGGGACTGGATGGCTTCATATTATATGTGCCATCCCGGGGAAGTGATGAACGCCGCCCTGCCTTCGGCGTTCAAACTGGCCAGCGAAACCCGCATTGCAATCAACCCTGAATACATTATCGACTCGGTAACCCTGAATGAAAAGGAATTTCCCCTGGTCGAAACACTTTTCCACGGGAAGAAAAGCATTGAGATCTCAAAGATCTCAAAGATCCTTGACCAGCAAAAAGTCCTCCCACTGGTCAAAACCCTGATCGAGAAAGGCGTCGTGGTCCTTGAAGAGGAGCTTAAACAGAAATACCATCCTAAAACTGAGGCGTTTGTAGTTCTTAATGAATCATATACAGCCGACGAGGACGCCCTGAGGCAGATGTTCGACAGGCTTGAGCGCAAGGCCAGGAAACAGCTGGAGATCCTGATGACATACATAAGCCTTTCAAAGCATGGATTCGGTGAACTTATCGATGTTAAAAAGGATGAGCTCCTGAAACGATCAGGCTGCACTACTGCTGTATTTGACAACATGGTGAAAAAGGAGATATTTTCGTTAATTGAAAAAGCTGCTGTCAGGCCTCCGGCCGGGAAACCTGAAGCCAGTCCCGGTTCAATCATGCTCAGTGAACAGCAGCAAAGGGCAGTCAGCGAGATCCGTGATGCCTGGACCGCCCGGGATGTCGTTCTTCTACACGGGGTCACCTCTTCAGGCAAAACAGAAATTTACATCAAGCTGATCGAAGAAACAATAGCTAAAGGCAAACAGGTACTCTACCTTCTCCCAGAGATTGCGCTTACAACCCAGATCATCAGCCGGCTCAGGAAATATTTCGGCGACAGGGTCGGGATCTATCATTCCCGCTTTAATGAAGGCGAAAGGGCCGATGTCTGGAAACAGTCATCGGCTGAAAATGCCAAACGTGCCGGTGGAAATTCCTTCGACATCATCCTTGGAGCCCGTTCGGCCGTGTTCCTGCCGTATTCAGACCTGGGCCTCGTGATCATCGACGAAGAACATGATTCCTCGTTCAAACAGATGGATCCGGCACCCAGGTACAACGGACGGGATGCAGCCCTCTTCCTGGCACATCTTCATGGAGCGAAAGCCCTGCTCGGCTCTGCCACCCCGGCCATCGAAAGTTACTATAACACCAGGCAGGGAAAATATGCGCTGGTCGAGCTGGCCGAACGTTTCGGGGAAATGGAACTTCCGCAGATACAGATTGTGAATATCAAGGATGAGCTTCGAAAGGGAAGGATGAAAACTCATTTTTCAACCACCCTTCTGGACCTTCTTACCGAAGCCCTTAAAAACCATGAACAGGCTATTCTTTTCCAGAACCGCCGTGGTTTTTCACTCAGGCTCGAATGCGAATCCTGCAACTGGATGCCCAATTGCAAAAACTGTGATGTGACCCTGGTCTACCATAAGAAGAGCAACCTGCTCAGATGTCATTACTGCGGATATGTGGCTTCGGTGCCTTCACTCTGTCCTGTATGTCATAGCCCCGGACTTAAAATGAGGGGTTTCGGAACCGAGAAAGTCGAAGAAGAACTCGGTATTCTCTTACCGGGGGCGAAGATTACACGAATGGACCTCGATACAACGCGCAGTAAACATTCTTACCAGAGTATCATCACGTCGTTTGAAGAACAGAAGATCGATATCCTGGTAGGTACCCAAATGGTTACCAAGGGTCTCGATTTTGACCATGTGAGTACCGTATGCATACTGAATGCCGATAATATGCTGAGCTTTCCCGACTTCAGGTCTGAAGAACGCAGCTTCCAGCTTATGGCCCAGGTCAGCGGCCGCTCAGGAAGAAAGAAAAAGAGGGGAAAGGTCATTATTCAAACATACAACCCGGCTCACCCGGTAATAAAGGCTGTTGTGAACAATGATTACCTGGGAATGTACAATTACCAGGTAGGTGAGAGGCGGAAGTTCAAATACCCTCCGTTCCACCGGCTGATTCTTCTGAAAATCAAGCACAGGGATCCCGACCTTGTGAACAGGGCTGCCGATGATCTCGCGAAAAAACTGTCGAGGACTTTCGGTAACCGTATCCTCGGACCTGAATACCCCCAGGTTGCAAGGATCATGAACCAGTTCCTGAAACATATTATACTTAAGATAGAAGTTGAGTCGTCGGTCGCAATTGCAAAATCAAAACTCCTCGAGATCCTGACGGTGTTTTATAAGAAATCAGAATTCCACCCGGTAAGAGTGCTCATCGATGTGGATCCCCAGTAATGGGCTTCTGATATTAATGAAGAGATTATTTTTCCTTGTTTGCGGATGTGTCAATGACGAGGTAAAGGTCTTCGTTGTCTTTTTTCATCAGGTATTTCTCCCTGGCAAACCGTTCAAGCTCAGTTGAATCGGTCAGCAGCCTTCTCGTCAGGGTAGAATCCCTGCGAATTTCCTCGAGGTAAAACCGCTTTTCCTGGTGAAGGTCGTCGAGCTTGTCACGCAGTTTGGCCCGGGTGAACACATTATTACTGTCGAAAAACACCATCCATGCAATGAATGCGACAGTAATAAGGAAGTACTTATTGATAAAGATCTTTAATATTTTTTTAAAATTCTCCAATCTGTTTTTATTGAACAGAGATAAGGAACGATCTTCCCGGTTTTATGAAAGTTTTGATTTGAGGTAATTGTAGAATTCGATCTGGGAACGGACTTTTGGTGCTCCGCCGTTTTTATAAACATTCGCTTCCCGACCCGTGATTAATCTTGCTTTAACGTTATCCCGAAGTTCGATATCAAGCATATCCTGTAACTCCTTTTGCAGCTCCGGTTCTTCTACAGGGCAGGCAACCTCGACCCGGTTGTCGAAATTCCTGACCATCCAGTCGGCCGAAGTAATATAGTATAAAGGTTTCCCTCCATTGGTAAAAACCAGTACCCTGGCATGCTCAAGAAAGCGGTCTACAATACTGATACCTTCAATGTTTTCACTGACCCCTTCAATGCCGGGGAGCAAAACACAGATACCCCTGATGATCAGCTTTACCTTGACACCTGCCTCACTTGCCCTGTATAGTTTCCTGACAATGGTTTCATCAACCAGGCTGTTAAGCTTGATGACCACCCCTGCTTCTCTCCCGGCTTTCGCATTCTTGATCTCCTTATTGAGAAGTTTAATGAAGAAATTACGCATTGAAAAAGGAGAAAGGACCAGCTTGTCAAATTTAAAAGGCTTGAGGCTGGCCTCCATCATATGAAAGGCATTTACCACATCGTGGCAGATGTCCTGTTTTGCAGTAAGGAGGCTGATGTCGGCGTAGATCTTTGCTGTATCCTCGTTAAAGTTCCCGGTACCTATGAGGGAATAAAAGAAATCTTTATTGCTTTCTTTACGGCGGATGAGGATAAGTTTGCTGTGAACCTTGAACCCGGGGATCCCCTGGATAACTTTCACTCCTTCATCCCTCAGCCTTTCTGTCCAGTAAATGTTGGCTTCCTCGTCAAACCTGGCCTGGAGTTCCATAAATACAGTCACATATTTCCCGTTACGGGCAGCGTTGATGAGTGCATTGATAACGCTTGAATTTTTTGCAGCCCTGTAAATGGTCATCTTGATCGAACGAACTTTCGGGTCAATAGACGCTTCACGCAACAGGTCAATGATATACTGGAAACTCTGGTATGGGAAGTTCAGCATAATATCTTTCTCCTTGACGATCGAAAGCACTGAACGGTTTTCGAAAAGATCTTTATGCTTCAGAGGAGGCAAGGGAGAATACTGCAGTTCTTTATGCCCCAGATTGGGGAAGCCCATAAAATCCTTGAAATTATGATAGCGGCCTCCGCCCCTGGTCGGGTCGTTCTTGCCGATGTCGAGTCTTTTCTGCAGAATTTTAAGAAGGTCCTCCGGAATAGCTTTATCGAAAACGAACCTGACCGGAACTCCCCTTTTTCGTTGCTTCAGGCTGTCGCTCACCACCTCAAGGAAACTCTTTGCGACGTCACTATCGAAATCAAGTTCCGCATCCCTGGTGATTTTTATGGTATAAGCAGAGAAAGTGTCGTAGCCGAATATAGAAAAGATCTCTGAAAGGCAATACCGCACTACATCATCCAGCAGAATAACATAATGATTGTCATCGTTTGACGGAAGGATAAGGAACCGTGATACAGTACGCGTAGGCAATTCAATCAGGGCGTAATCGTCCTTGATTTTTTTGTCGCTGCGGCCAAGTTTCACGGCAAGGTAAATCGATTTATCGACAAGAGAAGAAATCTCCCTCAGGCTGCTTATCATAATCGGGAACAGGCCAACCCGAACCTGCTCCTGGAAATATTTCCTTACAAAACTGCCCTGTTCTTCATTCAACTCAGATTCGTCTACAATGAAGATCGTATGAGCCCTGAGCTCACTCACGATTTCCTCGTAGACTTTCATGAACTCTTTTTCCTGGACCTGTACGATATCAAAGATCTCTTTCAGAACTTTTTTCGGGTTGACCGATGTGTCGTAAGGCAGGCTTTTTACCTTGAGCATGCGGTTAAGGGTAGCCACCCTGACCCTGAAGAATTCATCCCTGTTATTGGAAAAAATACCCAGGAATTTAAGGCGCTCAAACAGGGGATTACCTGGATCTGCAGCCTCCTGGAGCACCCGGCCGTTAAAATGAAGCCAGCTGATCTCCCGGTTCAATAAGGGTAATTTAGTCTTTCCCGACATATCAGAATTTGCAGTTCACTTTTTATTTTTTAATCTCTTTGGGAGTAATATAAAACCTGGTTTCAGATCTTGCTCCGGGTATCTCTTCCCATTTTTCCGTTTGAAAGGTAAAACAGGTCACGGCTGAAGTCGGCATGCCATCACTGCTTTCTTCAAGGAAAAGATTGGAAAGCTGGGTGATGAGCGGGTTGTGGCCAAAGATCATCAGTGACCTGGTTTCATTGGGTGTGCTATAAATCAGATCAAGAATTCTGTCATAGGGCCCATCGTAAATCCTCCTGTCTTTAAGGATCTTCTTCTCAGGGTAACCGAGGCAGGCAGCCATGATCCTGGCTGTTTCATATGCCCTTACGGCCTGGCTTGAGATCATAAGCTCAACCGTCTCCCCGGTTTTGATTATATAGTCAGCCACCAGTTTTGTCCTTGTGACACCTGTCGGCAGAAGTGGACGCTGGTCATCAGGCAGACCGGCAGTTTCCCACGACGACTTGGCATGCCTTACCAGGTAAAGGGTTTTCATGAATCTTCAGTTAAAGATCAATATGCAAACAAGGGATAGTCGGCCATCATTTCGTTAACCTTTTTCCTGACTTTCAGGATGAGGTCCGGGTTTTCAATTTCACTGATCACTTCATCGATCATACCGACGATCAGCGGCATATGCTTTTCCTTAAGACCCCTGGTTGTGATTGCCGGAGTTCCCACTCTCAGCCCCGAAGTCTGGAAAGGTGACCTGCTGTCGAATGGCACCATGTTCTTATTCACAGTGATGTCGGCCTGTACCAGGGTATTCTCAACCTGCTTTCCGCTGATAGCTGGGAATTTCTTCCTCAGGTCGATCAGCATCAGGTGGTTGTCGGTACCTCCCGAGATTACGTGATAACCCTTGTCAACAAAGGCTTTGGCCATAACGCTGGCGTTCTTTTTAACCTGGATCACGTAGTCCATGTACTCATCCGAAAGAGCTTCGAAGAACGATACGGCTTTGGATGCGATCACATGCTCGAGTGGACCGCCCTGCACTCCGGGAAATACCGCTGAATCAAGGAGCTGTGAAAACATTTTTACTTCGCCTTTCGGGGTTGTAAGTCCCCATGGGTTCGGGAAATCCTTGCCCATCAGGATCATTCCACCCCTCGGGCCCCTCAGGGTCTTATGCGTGGTGGTTGTCACAACATGGCACCAGGGCATCGGGTCATTCAGAAGTCCTCTTGCAATAAGCCCTGCCGGATGTGCTATGTCGGCCATCAGAAGCGCTCCTATTTTATCGGCAATTGCACGCATCCTTTTATAATCCCAGTCACGGGAATATGCTGATGCCCCTGCAATGATCATCTTCGGCCTTACTTGTAAAGCCTGGGCTTCCATTTTATCATAATCGATGACACCGGTGCTCTGCTCAACCTGGTAACCAACGGCCTTGTAGAAAATACCCGAGGAGTTAACCGGGGAGCCGTGCGACAGGTGGCCGCCATGTGCAAGGTCAAGCCCCATGAAGGTGTCGCCGGGTTTCATTATGGTCATGAGAACCGCCATATTAGCCTGGGCACCCGAATGAGGCTGAACATTGGCCCATTCGGCATTGAACAGTGTTTTTGCACGATCGATAGCCAGCTGTTCTGATTCATCAACATTCTGGCAGCCGCCGTAATATCTTTTGCCCGGGTACCCTTCGGCATACTTGTTGGTGAGGCATGATCCCATGGCTTTTAATACCTGATCGCTGACGAAATTTTCGGAAGCTATCAGCTCAAGACCGCTGCTCTGGCGGTGAAGCTCCTTTTTAATGATGTTAAAAAGTGCAGTATCTTTCTTCATACTTAAAAATTTTATGTTTCCCGAAGCGTTATGATTTAGCTATGAAATACAAAAGTATTAATTTTCCGGCAAATTGTTGACCTTTGCATGACATAAACGTGTCGCTTGTTACGTATCACGTTTCACGTACCATGTTTCACCTGAAATTACGATGGCAAATCCCCGGCTGATAATCCTTCTCCTGTTTTTCCCGCTCTGGTCAGCGGCCCAGTTGAATGCAGGAGTGGATGATACCATCAACCCGGGAGTTCCGGTCACTCTAATGGCCACATACGGGATGCTTGGCAATGGAATCAATACCACTGATGACGGGGTGGAGGGTCCGTTTCCGATTGGTTTTGAGTTTTCATTTTTCGGCACGAAATACACACAATTCTATATTGGGGCAAACGGATGGATAAGCTTCAGCCCGAATCCAAATGCCAAAGGGACCAGGCAGGCATTCAGTATTCCCAGCACAGCCGATTATAATCCCAAAAACTGTATTCTGGGGCCTTTTGTTGACCTTAATCCGATTTCCGCAGGAAGCCCTTATATTTTTTACCTGAGCGTGGGAAAAGAGCCTGGTCGCAGCCTTATCGTAATGTGGTGCGAATGCCCGGTATATAACTGCATGGATTCAACCGCAACTTTCCAGATCGTTCTGAATGAAGGGTCGAACACAATAGAAGATCATATAATGAGAAAGCCTTACTGCAGCTGGCTTGACAACAAGGCAACGCTCGGCGTTCAGAACAACAGCGGGTATGTGGGATTCGCCGTGCAGGGACATAATGCCACCTCCTGGACTGCCGTGAATTCTGCATGGAAGTATATCCCAACAACGGTCGACAGTTTCCAGATTGCACAGATACCCTATGACCTTAAACCGCTTACGCCGGGGAATAAGATAGTTTATAAGTGGTACCAGGGAGGCAGCGAGGTGGCTGAAGGTCAGTCGATGTTAGTAAGCCCGGGGGAAACGACGACCTATGTTGCTTATGCAAAGATATGCGCCGGTAATGAGTTTTATGATACCGTCACTGTGTTTGTTCATCCAGTAATCCCAACCGCTTTTTCTCCTAATGGGGACGGCATTAACGATAAATTTAAGATCCTTGGAGTCCCACCCGAAAACATTACATTGTTTAACCTGCAGATCTTTGACCGCTGGGGCCAGATTGTCTTCGAAACAAACAACATTGAAGATGCATGGGATGGGACATACAAGGGACACAAATGTCCCGGGGAGGTTTACAACTGGATCATGTTTTACGAAACCGCAAAAAAAACGAGGATCTCAAACAAAGGACAGATCATGCTCATCCGTTAACCTTAATACCCAGCACCTGATGCAGGATCTCAGTCAGCTGGTCTTTATTGAAAGGCTTTGGAAGGTAATGATTTGCACCCTTCTTTAGAATGGCTTCCTTTTCATGCTGCAGAGTATAGCCTGTGACGGCGATTATAGGGACTGATGCATAATCAGGGTTGGTGCGTATCTTTTCTATTGCCTCCCCTCCGTCCATCCCGGGCCCGAGGTTGATGTCCATGAGGATGCATTCATACCTGTTCATTTTTGTCAGCTCGATGGCAGAAAGTCCGTCTTTCGCAAAATCAAGTTTATAATCTTTTTTCAGGTACATCCTGACAAGATCAATATTTGCATCATTGTCTTCGACCAGGAGGATCAGGGGAGCTTCCACGCTGCTATCAGGCCTCTTCATATGCCGTTCACCAATGATCACCGGCTTTTCATCAGCACTTCCCTGTGCAAACAGGTCAGGGATGATCAGAGTGAATGTTGATCCTGACATAGGTTCGCTTTCTAGGTTGAGACGGTAATTGAGCAGAAGCGTGCTTTTTCTTGTAATGGACAGGCCGAGCCCGCTGCCTTCATATGGCCGGTTATAGCCTTCGCTGGCCTGCCTGAATTCCTCGAAGATCAGTTCCTGCTTCTCCCTGGGGATTCCAATTCCTGTGTCTCTTATGCTTAAAATGATGTCGGTGGATGGCTTTTCCACCCTCTGAAGCTTAATGTCAATGCTGCCTTCACGGGTGAATTTGACAGCATTGTCAAGGATGTTCAGTATTGAAATATGTAAAAGATGCTCATCGGATTTAATAAAAACTCCTTGTTCAATAGCACTGTTAAGACTCAGGTGTTTCTGCAATGCCATCTCCCTGATACTCTCCACAGCGTTCTCAAGAAGAACAGAGAGGTTAACATGAACAAGTTTCACTGAATATCCCGAATCAAGCTGTGCAAAAGTCACAATAGAATTCAAGGTTCTCATGAGCCTCAGGGCCGAAGTCAGGATATGTTTTGTCATCATCTTCTGGGATTCGTCACTGATCATCGAACTCAGCATCTCGGTAAACCCCAGGATTCCGTTCATGGGAGTGCGGAATTCATGGCTCATATTGGCCAGCAGTGAGGACTTTACTCTGCTTGATTCTTCGGCGGCCAGTTTGGCAATGATCAGTTCTTTCTGAGCCTGCTTTTTATCAATTCTGACCTGCATTTCTTCAAGTTCCCTGTTCACTGCCGGACCTAACCTGTTCAGGGCGCTTTTCATCATATAATCGTTTGCGCCTCCTTTCATGATGCTGACCGCAAGGTCTTCACCAACAGTTCCCGAAACAAGTATGAAAGGAATGTCGAGGTTCCTCGATTTGAAAAGTTTCAATGCCTCCTGGCCACTGAACCCCGGCATTGCATAATCAGAAATAACTATATCCCAGCCGCCTTTATCCAACTCTGCTTCCATATCGGGTCTGGTCTTAACTCTTACATGCTCCACTTCAAACCCGTCTTTTTTCAACTGCCTGATAACCAACAATGCGTCGGTTTCATCATCTTCAACAAGCAACAACCTGATCTTTGTCATGCATCCGTTTCGTTTAAACGTGTGAATCCAATGTGAAATAAATACTTGTGCCCTCACCGGGAACGCTTTCGGCCCAGATCCTCCCTCCATGTTTCAGGATGATTCTTTTCACTGTTGCCAGGCCGATTCCCGTTCCGGTAAATTGGTCCTCGCTATGCAGCCTTTGGAATGGCGTAAAAAGTTTGTCGTAATAGGCCATGTCGAAACCCACACCGTTATCGCGGATCAGGTAAACTGTCCTGCTATCCTTGGTAGTCCTGCTGAATTCAATCACGGCTTCCTTCTCTTTCCCGGAATATTTCCAGGCATTGTCAAAAAGGTTCTGAAAAACGATCTTCAGCAGCTTTGGGTCGCAGTATTCCATAAGGCCTTCCTGGATCAGCAACCTGACTTTCCTTCCGGGGTTGATCTTTTTTATTTCCTGGTTGATCTCAATGGCAATATCGCTGATGTTGACCTGCATTTTATCAATATCATGCCTTACAATGCGTGAAAGTTTTAAAAGCTCGTCGATGAGCATGTTCATTGAGCCCGCACTGTCGGTTATCTTTTTAAGGAAATCCCGTTCGGTTTCATCAAGCTTCGAAAAATAATCCTCGATATATGCGCGGGTGATGCTGTCTATCCTTCTTACCGGCCCTTTCAGGTCATGCGATACTGAGTATGAAAATGCCTCCAGCTCTTTGTTTGCCGCTTCAAGCTGGGCTGTACGGTCCCTGACTTTTTGTTCAAGCTGTTCATTTAGTTTCCGTATCTCTTCAGTGCGGGCTGTGACAAGTGCTTCCAGCTCCTTTCCCCGCAGATATTTTATACGGTAGTTGATGGCAAGGCTTATTACGGAGAGGCCTGCAATCAAACATAAAATCATGAACCACCAGGTTTGATAAAAGAATGGCAGTATATGTATCCTGATACTTGCTGTGCCCGGAGATAATTCCCCCAGGCTATTGAACACCTGAACCTCAAAAACGTAGTCACCCGGAGGTACATTCGTGTAATAAGCCGTCCTCCGTCCTCCAACTGTATCCCAGTCTTTGTCAAAGCCTTTCAGACGGTACCTGAAAGAAATCCGCTCGGGCAAATAATATGCAGGGGCAGTGTATTGTATTTCAAGCTTCATGGTTCCAGCTTCAAGCTCATAACTTTCCAGCCTTTTTGCATGAATGTTGTTTATATATACAGCTTCAATAAGAGGCCGGGGATCCAGCCTGGATTTTAAAGAGTTTTCGGGATTTATAATTGCAACTCCGCTTGAGCTTGGGAACCACATCTGCCCGTTACTCAGCCTGCAAGCTCCGGGAAAAAGCCCCATATTCAGACCAGCCAGTCCGTTTGTCTTATCAAAATCAATGGACTGGTAAAACAGCTGATTGTTTGCGTCTTTCATCGATTTCTGAAGGACACCGAAATTGACAACCGTAAAGCCTGTTTCACTGGCCAGCCAAATATGCCCCATGCGGTCCTCAAAAATATATCCGACAGTCGCACCGAACTTTTTCCTGATCGATGAATTGAATTTTCCGGTTTGCTGATCGAAATGATATAGGCCGTCCTGCCCTGTGCCTATCCAGAGATTATTCAAAGAGTCAAGATGAAGGCAAAGGATCATGTTGTCCTGCAGGCCCTGTTTTTTTCCGTAAGCTTTGACCTTACCATCTTTTACACTTGCAAGTCCCCCGTCCTGGGTCCCGACCCACATCGTTCCCTGCCGGTCTTCGAGCAGACAAAAAATCTTATTGCTGGGTAATCCCTGGTCGGTTGTTAGCACAGTCGATATTTTGTCTTCTTTCAGGATGAAAATACCTTTTTCGGTGCCTACCCAGATACTGCCGTCTTTTGCAGCATACAAGGCATGAAAGTAAGTACAGTTCATCCCCTGTTTTTCACCGAAAAACAAGGTTGATTTTCCATCAAATTTTGCCAGGGTTTTCATACTGCCTGCCCAAAGATTATTTTTGCTGTCCAACGCAAGGGAAAAAACAGGGGTTTTAGGCAGCCCCGCTTTCAACCCGAAATTCCCGACAACATTATCTTTGATCCGGTCAATGCCTCCTTCGGCATTTCCCAGGTATATGCTTCCGTCGGCAGGCTGAATAATGGATGTTATACAATCAATTGACAGCCCGTTGGCTGAATTGAAAATCTGTACCGGTAATGTCCTTATCATCGCAAATCCTGACGCCATGGTGCCAGCCCATAAATTCCCTTCCCTGTCATTGAATACCGAAAGGACAAGGTTTGATAACTTGGAATTCTTTGCGTTGATCCCTTCAGTTTTTCCGGTCTGGGTATTCAGTATTATAACACCCTGCCCTTCAGTACCAATGGCAAGAGTGTTTTTTCCATATCCGGTGATAGCTTTGATACAGCTGCGGAAAGTGCCAGGATCGTTCCATAAACTGATGATATTATCCTTCAGATAAAATAGCTGGCCATTTGCGCAGCCTATCCAGAGAATGCCTGAAGAATCAAAAAATAATCCGTTGATATTCAGATGGCTGATGATCTCTGACTGGGAGTATCTTTTAACTTCATCATGTCCGATCATGCAGAGACCGTTATCGGTGCCTATCCACACTTCCTTGTTTTTGCCCTGACAAATCACGTTGATATTATTGTCACAAAGTCCTTCGGCAATAGAAAAGATTTTGGATGTTTTCGGGTTGTAGCGGATGATCCCGCTACCCGACAACCCTACCCAGATATTGTGATCGCAGTCTTCTGAAATGGCTGTGACATTTTTATTCATGAACACTTCTTCCGAAGCAAGCAGTCTCCATTGCTGGTTTTTATAAGCAAGGATCAATCCGTTGCTGAAACCGGCAAGCAGAGTGCTGTCGCTGGTGAGTAAAAGTGCAGCGCAGTCTTTGTATTTAAAGGGTCCATGTTCCTGATCCTCCATATGAGTAAACTGCAGTCCGTCAAACCTGTATAAACCGAATTCATTGGCCAGCCAAAGGTATCCATCGGTCGACTGAGCAATGTTGTATACACTTCCAGGGCTCTTGTCATCCGGGGGCCAGGTCTTAATCTGGTACGGATTCCCTGATTGCAGATCCGGCTTGATCTGACAGTAGGCAGAGGGTGTTTGAAAATCAGCAACAAACACCAACAATAGCATAGCAAAAAAATGGCGCACCATGGAAAACAGCATTAATTCATTTACAAATCAAAGATATAACTATTTGAAGTTTTCTCAAAGAATATTGCTTTTTGTGAAATATTTCATACTTTAGTGCTTGAATTATTAACCTAAATCTCATGATATGGCTACCGGAAATTTGAAATTGTACATTTTTGATAAAAATTCAGTTCCTGGAGATCCTCCTTATGAATTGAAAAACTTTCCTCTTGATGTATTTCGCCCATGCGAGGTAATCCAGGCTTTGTATATAAAAGGCAATAAGCCAGCTGCTTCAGCCGGAGGAACAGTTATATGGAAAATGGGAAAATGTGTTATTAGCGTGGTCGATGGTACTCCCACTATTGGTCAGCCATTGAATATGCATGAAGTTTTTTCAAGCCCGGGAAATGGTATCGGTGATGGCTCTCTTATCTGTGTTTGGGAGGAAACTAAGCCTTTGATTTCAATAAAATAAATGCTGCGGGTTGCATTGAAGTCACCTGCATTGTACTTCATCCACGAAAAGCCAGCATTTCTCTCCCGGAGCAGAATGCCAGGGAGGATTTGTTTTCTGGTTCTTTGCCACTATTTTAATATACCTTACCATACCGCTGATACTTGCAGCGGAAAATCTGATGATTTCAGGTTGCTTCGTCAAGGTTGACTTACCGGGAGGCAAGGGTTTGAAATCAGCAGATTTTCTGAAGACTCTGCCGTCTGCGCTTGTCAGGATCACCACTTCTACCGGAGGGAAAATATAGGAAGAGGTATTTACCAGAAAACTAACTGAGATATTACTGATATGCTTTTCTGTGCCAAGGTCGATCGATGCCCTCAGATCGTCTGACTGAAACCCAAGCCATCTTCCGTCATGGAAATCAGTACTGCCCAGAATACCGTCGCAGAGTGAATATTCATTCCCCTTATATTTATCTGAAGGCTGTTTTTCCAAAACAATCCTGCTCCCCAGTGCTTCATGCATTACGAGGTGAATCCCGGCCGATGTCGCAGATGCCTCACCTTCTGAAAACGCCCGGGCCCACAGCTTAACAGACATATCAATTTTTAAAGTGTCTGAATATCTGGCGGATGTGATTCCAGGTGTGTTGCCATCGGTTGTATACCTGATCGCAACACTGTCGTCGGGACAATTCATCCAGACATTCCAGTTTTTCTTTGCCGGATTGAACGAAACACCGACAAAAACCTCCCGGTAACAGAACTTCAGGGAATCTGTTCTGAAAGAACCTGCCGGTAATCCACTGACATCAAACAGTGACGCGGTATCGGTATTTTTAAAGGCATACCTGACGTATACCGGTGAAGGCACATCCTTACTGCTCACCATTACAGATTTTCCCATTATCACAGCCTCAGCCGGCCTGAAAACCCCGTCTTTGGAGGCGATCCTGAACCCGCTCAGATTTTTGCCTTTTGCAGTGAGCAATCCGGCATTTTTAAAATATACCTGGATCCCGTCGCCTTCAGGTTTTGAAAACCAGTATTCGGGTCCCGAAGATGAAGATAATCCACTGATACCATATGTATTTGTGAGCGCCAGATTTGCGAGCCTCCTGCCGACCTCCTCTTTGTTCCTGGGATGTATGTCGCTGAGGTTGCCTATGTCGAGGGTCACAGCCATCCCGGTGTTTTCAAGTCTAAGGGTTTTCGCCTGCGCCTCCCTGAGGTAGCCGCTGGCCTCTTCATAATCCCTGTAGTCGTAAGGTGCGATCTGTACAAAATAGAAAGGCAGATCGAACTGTTCCCAGTACTTTCTCCATGATGTGATCATACTTTTGAACAGCGATGCATACAGATCGGCATCGTACCTGTTTGATTCACCCTGGTACCAGATGAATCCCCTGATCGTGTAATGACGGATAGGAAATATCATCCCGTTGAAAAGCACCGAGGGAGCAGTGGCATCGGAGCCCGGACTGTTTGGATGCTTCAGGTAGTATATAAGCCTTGGGGTATATCTCAAATATTCATCGGGGGTCCAGGCTTCGGCCGGGGTTCCGCTCCAGCTCGATACGATTATGCCAACCGGTATATTAAACTTCTTGTAAAGCTCCAGGCCGAAACAGAATGCGGTTGCGCTGGTATATAAAGCCGAAACAGTATCTGCCTGAAGCCATGCAGCTCCACATGAATCCAGGGGAGTGTTTGAAATTTTTCTTGATACCGTACAAATCCTCATCCGGCTCAGATCAGTAGAAGCTATCGTTTGTCTGAGCCTTGTAAAATATTTCCATCCGCCCAGGTTATAAAAGCTGAATTCCATGTTCGACTGCCCGCCGCAAACCCATACTTCACCAATCATTACATCTTTTACCTGCAGCCTGTTCTTTCCAATGAAGCTGATCATATATGGCCCGCCCGGACCCGGAGTGAACACGCTGAGCTTCCATTTGCCTCCCGCATCGGCCTGGACCTTATGATTTTTCTCGTCCCAGCTTGTCACAACCGCGACCGTTTCGCCGGGATCAGCCTGCCCCCATAAGTTCACCCAGCTGAACTGCTGCAGCACCATATGGTCCGAAATAATTGCAGGAAGCCTCACTTCAGCATCGGAAGAATTGAGGAGAAAAGAAAAAAGTAATGAACAAAGAAGTGTTTTGATCAAAGTCGGCATACGGTCAAACCATCATATTTCATAATTTTATCGCCCGAAAGTATTTATTCAGTAAAGCAAATATACCAATGAAACGATCACTCAGCCTGATAGTAATTTTATTATGTATGCTTTCTGGCGGTTTTGCACAGAAAGAAACAGCCGCTCAGCATGAGCAGAACATGCAATGGTGGCGCGATGCCAGGTTCGGGATGTTCATACACTGGGGACTTTATGCCGTGCCGGCCGGAGCCTGGAATGGGAAAACAGAATACGGGGAATGGATCCGTACATCGGCCCAGATCCCGCTGGAAACATATAACAACTTCGTTCCGCAGTTCAACCCGGTTGATTTCAACGCCGATGAATGGGTAAAAGCTGCACGCGATGCAGGGATGAAATACATAGTCATTACTTCAAAACATCATGACGGGTTCTGCATGTTCAATACAGGCCAGACAGATTTCAGCATCATGAAAACGCCGTTTAAAAAGGATCCCATGACCGAACTTGCAGCAGCATGCAAAAAGTACGGACTGAAATTCTGTTTTTATTATTCGATCATGGACTGGCACCATCCTGATTATCTTCCGCGCAGGGAATGGGAAATAAACCGGCCTGCAGGAAACGCCGATTACGATAAGTACGTGACCTATATGAAAGCCGAACTTAAGGAATTGCTTACCAATTATGGCGACATCGGCGTTCTCTGGTTCGATGGAGAATGGGAATCGACCTGGAATCAAACCCGTGGACTTGACCTTTATTATTACGTTAAAAGCCTTCAGCCCCAAATTCTTATTAATAACAGGGTCGGCGCCGGAAGGCTGGATATGGAAGGAATGACTAAGACCGGGATGTTCGGTGGGGATTTCGGTACACCCGAACAGCAGATCCCTCCGACCGGGCTCCCGGGAACCGATTGGGAGACCTGTATGACTATGAATGATCACTGGGGATACAACAGCAGCGACAAGAATTTCAAAAGCACTGAAGAACTGATACGCATGCTTTCCGATATCGCTTCAAAAGGCGGTAATTACCTTCTGAATATAGGTCCTACGGCATCTGGACAATTTCCTGCAGAGAGCGTCGGGAGGTTAAAGGAAATCGGGAAATGGATGTCACTTAATTCCGAAGCCATCTATGGGACCCAGGCCAGCCCGTTCAGTTCCACTCCCTGGGGAAAGTGCACAATGAAAAAGACGGGTAAAGGTTTCAGGCTTTACCTCCATGTGTTTAACTGGCCTAAAGATCAGAAATTAATTGTTGGCGGATGCCTCAATAAGTTAACTAAAGCATTTATTTTATCCGACCCCAAGCATCCAGCTTTAAAAGCAGCCCGTGCAGATGATGCGATTGCTCTTGTGCTTCCTTTAAATCCGCCCGACCGGATCAATACCGTTATTGTACTTGATTTCAAAGGCGAGCCTGATTTTACCAATCCTCCCGAAATCATTTCCCGTTTTGCAAGCCTGGTTGATTCAGTTGAGGTTAACATCACGTCATCTCGTTCAAATGTCGTGATCCGTTTCAATGTTGCAGATACTGTTAAGAATGTTATTGCGGATGACTTTATGTATACAGGGCCATTCTTTGTTTATAAGGGATGTGCGGTTAATTCAAGATGCTTCCGTGACGGAAAAGCCGTAAGTGGTGTAAGCAGCCGCACCTACGTTGTAAAAACCCCTACTGTAGCAAGAGCCGTGTCAAGCCTGAAGCCAGGACTGGCCTACCGTTATTTTGAAGGAGAGTGGGATAAAATACCAGGCTTTAAAAAACTTCCCCAATGGTCTTTCGGCGTCGTTGATACGATCACACTGGCTCCTAAAAAGCGGAATGAAAACTTTGCAATGTATTTCTACGGATATATTAAGGTTCCGAAACGCGGGCTTTACAAGTTTACACTTGCTTCTGATGATGGAAGCAAGCTGATCCTTGACGATATTGTGGAAATCAATAATGACGGACTTCATTCATTGCAGGAGAAAGATGCGGAAGTTGCAATGAACCAGGGATTTCATCCCATCAGGTTAGAATATCTCCAGCGTACCGGCGGTGCCGAACTGCAGTTGTACATCGAAGGACCAGGAATCCCCAGGATGCCGGTACCAAAAGAAATGCTGTTTCATGAATAACCAAACCAGGCTCTCTCTGACTACCTTCTTAATGCTTTTACCGGCAGTTTTCCTGTTTGCTGGTAATCAGTCAGACTGGCCTTCGGTTTTTCTCAAAGGATGGCAGAAATCCCTGAAGGGAGGAGGCTTCGGGTATCATTCCCCTGACCCTGCCATAGGCTCCTCCCTGCTGCTTCGGTCTGTTGATTCACTCAGTTACATTGAATGGGAGACCGAACCCATCCCTGCCACTCTTCCGCAGGGAAACGTACAATTTATCTGGATGTTCGGAATAGACGCCAATCCTGATATTCATGTATTCAAACTATTCTTCAATGGCAGGTACTGCCTTGAATTTTCAAATCCGCCCTTATCTGAGAAAAAGACCTGGACGGTTAAAGGGGTTGACGGAATCAGCCTGACTTTCAGGGCCACTATGATCGACAAATACGGTGATCTCATGGGGTATGCTTTCCTGGAAGTGCCTTCTTCTTGCCTTCTGAAAGGCAAACCCCAGGTTGTGAAGGTGGCAGGGGAATCATCCGGCAGCCAAAGATGGTATATGACCTTCGAGGCAGGTATCGAAGAGAAAATCAGCCTGGTCCAGCAGGAGGCAGTCATCCGCGGAACAGGAACGAAGCAATTCCTTGGGGTGGCTGTATCCTTCATCCACCTGGGGGAAGCTGTGAAAGCTGCTATTGAGCAGCCAGGAGGGAAAAAGACCTCATTGATCCTTCAGCCAGGGTATAGTGTTGCAAATCTTTTGTTTTCTGCGGATAGCATATCCCCGAAAGAGACGGTTGTAGTTGAAATTGAGGGACAGCCTGCATTAAAAAAAGAAATATCACTTCATCCTGTCAGGCACTGGACTATTTACCTGGTGCAGCATACCCACACTGACATAGGATATACCCGTCCGCAAACAGAAATCCTTCCTGAGCACCTGAGATACATTGATTATGCCCTGGACTATTGCGACCAGACCGACTCCTTTCCTGATGCTGCAAAATTCAGGTGGACCTGCGAGACAAGCTGGGCGGTGAATGAGTACCTGAAATCCAGGCCGGCGGCCCAGGTAGAAAGACTGAAGCGCAGGGCCATGGAGGGCAGGATAGAGCTTACCGGACTTTATCTCAATTCTTCTGATCTTTCCGACGAGGCTACGATCGCAGCCTCTCTTCAGCCAGTAAGCTACTTTCGCGAACTGGGTTTCAAGGTAAAAGCCTGCATGCAGGACGATATAAATGGGGTTCCATGGTGCCTGCCTGACTATCTTGCCGATGCAGGAGTTGAATACCTGAATATGGGGCAGAATACCGACAGGGCTCTGAAACCCTTTGACAGGCCAACGACCTTCTGGTGGGAAAGCCCTTCGGGGAAGAGGATTATGGTGAACCGGCCCGAACATTATATGTTTGGAAATTCCATGGGAGTAATCACAGGCAGGGAGGCGCTTGAGAAAAATCTTTTTTCTCACCTGGTTCAGATCAGCCTTAAGGGGTATCCCTTCGATGAATATGCGATACAGTTCAGCGGGTATATGACCGATAATTCTCCGCCCTCGACCAGGGCATGCAATGTGGTAAAGGAATGGAATGAAACCTATGCATGGCCCCAGCTGAGACTGGCAACAGTTTCAGAATTTCTTCAGAAAGTGAAAAAGGATCATGCTTCTGAACTGCCAGTGATAAAAGGCGCCTGGCCCGACTGGTGGATCGACGGTTTCGGCTCATCAGCACTTACCACTGCATATACCCGCATGGCGCATTCCGATTTCATCGCAAATAGCGGGCTGATGACGCTGGCCGCTCTCATGAATGCCAGACTCAGTCCGCATATAGGGATGCTTCATCAGCAGATCTTTGACGACCTGGCATTTTATGACGAACACACTTTCGGGGCGGCCGAAAGTATTACTGACCCTGAATGTGAGAACAGCGTGGTGCAGCTGGGCGAAAAGCTTTCCTATACCTGGGAGGCTGTTAAGAAAAACAGGATACTGAGGGAGGAGGTCATGGGGAACATACAATCCAGGCTCCCGACTTATGGCAGGGACGCCTGTGTTGCAGTGATCAATACCCTGAACTGGAACCGCAGGGCCAGCGTAAACCTGTATATCGATCAACAGGTATTGCCTGCCGACAGGCAGTTCAGGATATTTGATTCTGAAAACAATGCAATCCCTGCACAATCCTGGTCCGAACGGCCCGAAGGCAGCTATATCACGCTTTTCACCGGCAGCATACCCCCCATGGGATACAGTTCATACAGGATTTCAGTATCAGGGGAAGCGAGAAAAAGCCAGGCCCCGAAAAAATTCGAAGGAACTCTTGGAAACAAGTGGTACACTCTCAGGATTGACCCGGCAAGCGGAAGAATCCTGAGCCTTTACGACAAGGAGGCTGGTCGCGAACTCTGCGACGCCTCGGCAAAGTACGGATTTGGAGAATTTATCTATGAAACTCTCGGGAAAAACCGCGAACAGGTTTCCAACCGAAGACTGGATATGTATAAACGTGAAGTATGGGAAAGGATTAAAATCTCCGGCATTACCGAGGGGGAAGTCTGGAGCAGCATTACTCTCAGCGGACAGCTCCCGGCTTGCGCCGGCGCCGAAGGAATACAATGCGAGATCCGTCTTTACAATGCCGAAAAGAAAGTCGAATTCAGGTATTCGATGAAGAAACTGCCTGTGACTGATCCTGAAGGAGTATATATTTCCTTCCCGTTCAGCATGATGAAAAAGAACAGGGTCAGCTACGAGGTCGCCGGGGCATTGGTGGAGGCAGGGAAAGACCAGATAAACGGTTCGGCCACTGACTGGCAGGGGATTCAGAATTACATATCCCTTTGTGACGACAGCTGCAATATCGTGTTTGTCTCACCTGAGATCCCTGTGGTTCAGCTTGGAGATCTCAACATCGGTAAATTCGCGCCAACAGTTACCAAGCCTCAGCCTGTGATATATTCATGGGTGCTTAACAATTACTGGACAACCAATTTCCTTGCAAGCCAGTCAGGGGAGCTGAAATGGACCTACCAGATCACTTCAGGCCGTGATTTGCCGAAAGCGGAAGCCGCGCGTTTTGCCTGGTCTGAACGTATACCTTTACTAGCAAGGGTCCTGCCTGCAAACGGAAAGGAAAACAGTAAGACCTTCAAACAGGGATGGATTGGTGAGCTCCCTGCAGATATTTTACTTATTAATGCCATTCCTGCCGCTGACCAGAAAGGGGTGATATACCAGCTCAGGGAAACCGCCGGTCGCACATCCGCAGTCGATCCAAAGGATTTTTATACAACTGCCCAGGCTGGTAAACCTGGTGGTATGAATAATTTAAAGATTTCCCTGGTAAATGTTCTCGGGGAGGAAATGAAGAAGATCAGCGGGGAATTTTCAATTGCCCCTCTTGAAACAGTATTTATTAAACTGTCGTGGGATGAATAATAAACATTATCTGGTACTGGACGATGGTACCAGGCTGGAAGGGAAACTCTTCGGCGCCGACTGCTCCGTTGCCGGGGAAGTTGTGTTCAATACGGCCATGACCGGCTACCCCGAAAGCCTCACCGATCCTTCATACAAGGGGCAGATCCTTGTGCTGACCTTCCCTTTGATAGGGAATTACGGCGTGCCCCGTGACAGGTTCGAGAAGGGCCTATCGAGGTTTTTCGAGTCTGACCATATACATATTACCGGCCTTATTATATCGGATTATTCGGTCGATTACAGCCACTGGAATGCCATGAAAAGCCTTTCGGACTGGCTGCGCGAAAATAATATCCCCGGCCTTTACGGAATTGATACAAGGGCGCTTACAAAACACCTGCGTGAAAAGGGGACCATGCTTGGCAGGATTATTTCACCGGCAGCAGGCGAGATTGACCAGTATGATCCCAACCTCGATAACCTTGTTGCACAGGTGAGCATCCCCAAACCACGGGTTTACGAAGGGGATGAGAACATAGTGATCCTCGTCGACTGTGGCGTGAAAAACAATATCCTTCGTTGTTTGATCGACCTTGGAGTGACGGTGAAAAGAGTACCCTGGGATTATGATTTTACACATGAGGATTACGGCGGACTGGTTCTCTCCAATGGCCCGGGCGATCCCCGGATGTGCGAAGCAACCATCGGCCATGTTGCAAAGGCACTTGAACGGGATACGCCGGTATTCGGGATTTGCCTGGGTAACCAGCTGCTTTCACTAGCCAGCGGTGCCAGAACATACAAACTGAAATACGGACACAGGGGATATAACCAGCCTGTCTTACTGGCCGGGACGAACAGGGCATTCATCACCAGCCAGAACCATGGGTTCGCTGTCGATAATGAGAGCCTGGGTGATGATTGGGAACCCTACTTTGTTAACCTGAACGACAATACAAACGAAGGGATAAAACATAAAACTAAGCCCTTCTTTTCGACCCAGTTCCATCCCGAAGCCTCGGGCGGCCCAAATGATACGAAATTCCTTTTTGAAGAGTTTAACAGATTGATGGCGAAAGGCAGGAAGAAATGACGACTACATCCGTAAACACAGGTATCCGCAAAGTGATCATCCTTGGTTCGGGAGCCCTTAAAATAGGCGAGGCCGGGGAATTTGATTATTCAGGCTCCCAGGCCCTCAAAGCCCTGAAAGAGGAAGGGATTTCCACTGTGCTGGTTAACCCGAATATCGCAACCATCCAGACTTCTGAGGAGATCGCCGACAAGGTTTATTTTCTGCCTGTTACTCCTGAATTTGTCGAGCGGGTGATAGAAAAGGAGAAACCCGATGGCATCTTATTGTCCTTTGGGGGACAAACAGCCCTGAATTGCGGGGTAAACCTGTTCAAAACAGGAGTCCTGGATAAGCATAAAGTAAAAGTGCTGGGAACTCCGGTACAAACTATTATTGACACCGAAGACCGGGAGTTGTTCGTTCAGAAACTTCTTGAAATTGGCGTCAAAACTCCCCAGAGTTTTGCGGTGGGTTCAACAGAAGCTGCATTGGAGGCTGCTTCAAAGATTGGTTATCCACTGATCATCCGGGCTGCATTTACCCTTGGCGGACAGGGCAGCGGCTTCAGCGGGAATGAAGAGGAGCTTAGGATTGCCGCTGCTAAGGCCTTCTCGTATTCACCCCAGATCCTGGTTGAGGAATCCCTCAAAGGATGGAAGGAAATCGAGTACGAAGTAGTTCGCGACCGATATGATAACTGCATCACGGTATGCAACATGGAGAACTTCGACCCGCTTGGGATCCATACCGGTGAAAGTATTGTGGTTGCGCCGTCCATGACCCTTACCAACGCTGAATATTATAAACTCCGGGACCTTTCGATAAGGGTGATCCGCCATCTTGGTATCGTTGGTGAATGCAATATACAATACGCTCTCAATCCTGACTCCGAGGAATACAGGGTAATAGAGGTCAATGCCCGGCTTTCAAGGTCGTCGGCCCTGGCATCAAAGGCAACAGGCTATCCACTTGCGTTTGTAGCGGCTAAACTCAGCCTTGGATATGGCCTGCATGAACTTAAAAATTCGGTGACGAAGGTGACCAGCGCATGCTTCGAACCGGCCCTTGATTATATTGTCGTAAAGATCCCGCGATGGGATCTTGGCAAATTCAGCGGGGTTTCAAAGCAGATAGGCTCGAGTATGAAAAGTGTAGGTGAGATCATGGCCATTGGCCGCACCTTTGAAGAAGCTATTCAGAAAGGACTGCGGATGATAGGGCAGGGGATGCACGGCTTCGTGGGGAACAAGGACCTGGAAGTCGAAATGATCGAGACCGAGCTTACCGAACCTACCGACATGAGGATCTTCGTGATCGCACAGGCCCTGGAGGCAGGGTTTACGGTCGACAGGATATGGGAGCTTACCCGCATCGACCGATGGTTTCTATATAAGCTTCAGAATATTTTCCGCCTGAGCCAGGGGCTTTCAAAGAGCCAGGGGCTTGAGGACCTTTCCGATGACATGCTGAGGGAAGCCAAGCGTCTTGGGTTTTCCGATTTCCAGATAGGCAGGCTGGTACTTAAACATGATAAAACTGAGGTAGGCAAAGACATGCTCAGGGTGCGGGAACACCGTATCAGCCGTGGCATACTGCCTGTAGTGAAGCAGATAGATACCCTTGCAGCCGAATATCCAGCCGTTACGAATTACCTCTACATGACTTACGGAGGCAATGAACATGACATCGATTACGCAGCCGATGCGACTTCCATCCAGCGTTCGGTGATAGTGCTAGGTTCAGGGGCATACCGTATCGGGAGCTCAGTTGAATTTGACTGGTGCAGCGTGAATGCCCTTACTGCGGTTCAGAAAGCGGGATACCGCTCAGTGATGATAAATTATAATCCGGAAACCGTCAGCACCGATTACGATCTCTGTGACCGCTTGTATTTTGACGAGCTTTCGTTTGAAAGGGTGATGGATATCATCACGCTAGAAAATCCGGCCGGTGTGATCATTTCGATGGGCGGACAGATCCCGAACAACCTTGCGCTCAGGTTGTACACCCAGGGTGTGCCGGTGCTGGGAACCTCCCCGGTCGACATCGACAGGGCCGAGGACAGGCATAAGTTCTCATCCCTCCTCGATACTCTTGATATTGACCAGCCACGCTGGCAGGAACTGACAAAGCTCGAAGATATCCTTGAATTTGCCGAAAAAGTTGGATTCCCTGTGCTGGTAAGGCCTTCATATGTTCTTTCCGGAGCTGCAATGAACGTGGTTTCCAATATCAACGAACTGGAATATTTCCTGAAACTGGCGGCAAAAGTCTCAAAGGAACACCCTGTTGTGGTTTCTGAATTCATCCAGGAAGCCAAGGAAATAGAGATAGATGCAATTGCCCGTAAAGGAGAGATCGTAGTGTATGCTATCTCAGAGCATGTTGAATTTGCCGGGGTGCATTCGGGGGATGCAACTATAGTGTTCCCTCCTCAGAAACTGTATATCGAAACGGTACGAAGGATCAAACGGATCAGCCGCGACATTGCAGGTTCCCTCAACATTACCGGGCCGTTCAATATTCAGTTCCTGGCCAAGAACAACGATATCAAGGTGATCGAATGCAACCTGAGGGCTTCGCGTTCATTCCCCTTTGTTTCTAAAGTCCTTAAAACGAACCTGATTGAGATTGGCACCCAGGTAATGCTTGGACTGCCGTTTGAAAAACCCGATAAATCCCTCTTCGACCTTGATTATATAGGTGTTAAGGCTCCGCAATTTTCCTTTTCAAGGCTCAGCAAGGCAGATCCTGTTCTTGGTGTCGACATGGCATCAACCGGAGAAGTAGGCTGTATAGGCGATACATTCTATGAGGCCATACTGAAAGCCATGCTGTCGGTAGGATACCGTATCCCCGGGAAAAACATCATGCTATCAACCGGTCCGGCAAAAGCAAAGACCACCCTGCTCGAAGGTTGCCGCAAACTCTCCGAACTCGGCTACAATTTGTATGCAACTCCCGGCACAGCTGAGTTTCTCCGTTCATTCGACATACCTTCGACTGTCCTTCACTGGCCCGATGAGGACCTGAAGCCCAACATTGTCGATTATCTTAAGGAGAGGAAGATCGACCTTGTGATCAATATTCCCAAGAATCTTTCCCGTACTGAACTTAACAACGATTACCTCATTCGCCGCACTTCCGTCGATTTCAATATCCCCCTTATCACAAACGCTAACCTTGCAAACGCTTTCATCATGGCATTTTGCCTGCTAAAACCCGAAGACATAGAGATCAAGAGCTGGGATGAATACTAGGTGACGATTTACGAATTACGAGGACCGATTTACGATTTCAATTACGAATGATTAAAAAGCTTGTCACTAGTCAGTGTAAAATCATTGCTGCTTCGCTGTACCTTGCCAGGACTGCCTTAGGGCTAAGTGAGCGAGCAGAGATTTGGGTAAAGATTAAGGGTAGACAAAGGGTGAGCTCATTTAGACCGTAGCAGCAATGGCAAGGGTGCAGCGAAACTGTCCTGTCATTCACTAATTAGTTCCCACTACTTAATACCTGACCCCCGTCATTTGTGGAGAAAATTACACTCAGGCTGGCTGGATGGGGTTCGCTTTCGTGAATATTCCTTAATTCTCTTGATTATCTCAGGATGTTGTGCGGCAACATTGAACTTTTCTTTGGGATCAACCGAAAGGTCATACAGCTCGAACAAGTTCATGGGCCGTTTGATCAAATCTTTGCGCAGGGCTTTCCATGTACCTGTCCTGATCGCCTGGCTGCCACCCATTCCGGTGAATTCCCAGTAAAGGAATTCATGTTCAGGAACTTGTTTTAAGCCTGTAAGTGCTGCTGCGAATGAAATCCCGTCGATCTTCACATTTACGGGAATATCGGCAAGCCGGGCCAGGGTGGGCATGATATCCCAGAAGGCATAAGCCACTAAACATTCCTGTCCTGCCCTGATCCTTCCCGGCCATCTTGCGATAAAGGGAACCCTGATGCCCCCCTCGTACAGGCTGCCTTTCCCTCCCCTGAGAATACCGTTGCTGTTGAAAAACGAAGGATCGCTTCCGCCCACGCTGAATGCAGCCCCGTTATCGCTCGTGAAAATTACCAGGGTGTTCGAATCGATATGGTTCTCCTGAAGTGAAGCAAGTATTTTTCCCGTGGCATCATCAAGCGCTGAGATCATGGCAGCGTAGGTTGCATGCGGAAAAAATGCCGGCAGGTACCCCATCTGTCCGGTATATGGAGGGTCGTTCATCAGCCCACCATAATCCTTCAGGTAATTGTCGGGAACCTGGAGTGCCAGATGGGGCAGGGTATATGACATCAGCAGGAAGAAAGCCGAATCTCTCTGCTCTTTTATAAACCTCAATGCCTGTTCGGTAAACAACTCTTCGGCATAAACATTGCCCTGGTATTTTTTATAAGATGAGGGATCTTTCGGGTCCCCGCTGAGTTTCTGGTGAGGCGAAAATTCAGGGTTTCCAGTGAGGAACTTCTCATCGTTGAACCAGAGATAGGATGGATAATGGTTGTGAGCCTGCCTCTGGCAGAGGTACCCGAAGAAAAAATCAAATCCCTGCTTGTCAGGAACACCTGTTGAACCTGGTCCGCCTAATCCCCACTTTCCAATACATGCAGTCTTGTATCCTGCATCCTGCATCATTTTGCCTATTGTAAAGGTGTTTGGCTCAAGTGGTTTCTGCCCCATGTAATCGTTCCATTCACCAATTTCAAGGTTGTCCCTGATCTGAGCATTGCCTGTACTCATCCCTGTCATCAGGCAGCAGCGTGAGGGAGCGCAAACCGGGGCGCCTGAATAGAAATCAGTGAATTTCATGCCCTGTTCGCACATCCGGTCGATATTTGGAGTGCGGATGATCTTTTGCCCGTAACATCCTGTTTCGCCGTATCCGAGATCGTCAGCGAGTATGATGATGACATTAGGCTTTTTGTTTTCTTTTTTCCTGGCCTGGCCGCCAGCATGGTCAGCCTTAGCAAGTATGAGAAGAATCACGGTAATGCAAACGACGAAAGCTCTCATAAGGTTATCAGGTGATTGGTTTGCTAAAATACCTAATTTAGCGGCATGAAGACAAAGGCATTTCAGTTACTGTTTCTGCTTACAGGCATGGTTTTCTTGCTGTCATCCTGCAAGGTGGCGCAGCCGACCCAGTCAGCATTAAACCTTGCCAGTTGCGAATTCCGCCTGCTTTCGGCCGAAAAAATCAATATTGCGGGCATTTCTGTTGATGAATACTCTTCAGTAAAGGATCTTGGGGTGGCTGATTTTGCAATGATCATGGGTGCCCTTACCCAGCCGGAGCTCCCTTTGTCGCTCCAGCTCAACATCGAGGTGAAAAACCCGAACACCTCATCCGCAGGGATCAACAGCCTTGAGTACATCATTTTTATAGACGACATTCAGATGGTCGAAGGCAGGTACGATAACCCTGTCAATGTACCTGCATCTTCAACCACTGTGATTCCGGTTCAGCTGAATATGGAACTGAAGCAGGCCCTTAAAGGAAAATCAATGGATGCCATTCTTAACTTCGGGTTTAACCTGGCTGGCGTTGGGAGTACACCCACAAGGTTTAAAGTCAAGCTTAAACCAGGCATTCTTATTGGAAATACCAGTCTCTTCTATCCAGGTTTTATTACGGTGAAGACAGAATTCGTCAACGGTACATCTTTGTGAATTTCGGATTTATTTTTGTCTGGATGCAAAGTAGAGCATTCCCATCCCGCAAAGTGCCGAAAGTGTTGAACCTGCAAGGATTGAAAGCTTCGAAATATCCAGGACGACGGGAACGGTATAGGATAATCCTGCAATAAAAATTGACATAGTGAACCCTATGCCGGCAAGCATTCCTGTGCCGGCCAGTTGTTGCCAGCTTGTATCACCTGGCAATACGGATATCCTTGTTTTAATTCCGATCCAGGCGAACAGACAGATCCCCAGTGGTTTGCCAATAAGAAGTCCAAGCACAATACCCAGGGTCAGGCCGTTGAAAGCGCCTGAAAATTCAAGATTAAGGGGAATAGCTGTATTGGCTAGTGCAAATAAGGGGAGTATCCAGTAATTCACAGGGCGGTGCAGGCTCAGTTCAAGCTTATGTGCAATGTTTTTAGGAATGAACAATGCCGACACCACTCCAGCTATTGTAGGATGGACTCCTGATTTCAGAATGAAGTACCAGAGAAACAGTGAAGGGATAAGGTAAACAACAAAATATTTAACGTTCATCCTGTTCAGGATGAAAAGGATAAGGACGACGACTGCAGCCAGAAGAAGCATCCCGAGATGAAGTGTACTGGTGTAAAAAGTCGCTATGATGACGATAGCTCCCAGGTCATCGATGATTGCAAGCGCAGTCAGGAAAATTTTCAGGCTCAGGGGTGCCCTTTTACCCATAAGGGATAATATACCTAATGAGAATGCAATGTCGGTTGCGGTCGGGATTGCCCATCCTGTAATATGTTCCTTTGAACCTGAGTTGAATGCGAAGAAGATCAGGGCAGGAAAGATCATCCCCCCGAGTGCAGCGAGTACCGGTAAAATGGCTTTCTCCTTTACAGCCAGCTCTCCTTCCAATAATTCCCGTTTTATCTCCAGCCCGATGAGGAAAAAAAAGACTGCCATCAGCCCGTCGTTGATCCAGTGAAGCACACTTTCGTGAAGGAAGTCAAACCCGATCTCGATATGCCATATGCTTAAATATGAGGCCGCCCGATCGGAATTGCTCAGGAACAGGGAGAGCCCTGTGGCAAGGATCAGAAGCAGGCCTGAAAGTTTACCACTTTCAGCAAGGTCTCTTATAGGTTCACTTATGAATCTGGTTGCCTTCATGTTAATCTTTATCGACTTCCTGTATGGGTTTGACAAACGCTGAACGTACCGGTCCGGGATAAGGGACTCCCGCTCCTTTTACTGCAAACCACAGAACTTTGTTAAGCAGATCATCCGGAGCCCTGTCCTCTTTACTGAAGTCAAATTCCTCACTCATTCTCTGCCATTCGTTATAGGCGACGTTTCTTTCATTCAAATCAACAAAGGGTCCCTGGGTCTGAAAATTATACGGGCGTGCACTGTTTGTAAAGCAGCGGTACATAGGTGTTGCTGCAGCATCATACTGGCTCATTGGAGGAAGGCCGAGGATAAGCTCAATGGTCCTCAGTACTGAAGACGTTGAATAGGGCGTATGATCGACGAACTTCCGTTTCACATATCCTCCTGCCAGATATGCTGTGCTTCGATGGGCATCAACATGGTCGGGGCCATTCTGTGCGTCGTCTTCCAATATGAAGATCACACATTCGTTCCAAATGGGTGATTTCGAAAGGTATTCAACAATCCTTCCGACAGCGAAATCATTATCGGCAACCTGGGCAAAAGGGGTCGGCTTGCCGGCTTTCAAACCCAGGGTATGATCGTTGATAAGCCGGATGGTATTCAAACGGGGAACCTGGTCTGCCGAAAGCAATGAATCAAAATCTTTTTTCCACTGGTGATACCTGATGGTGTCCAGTACATCCTGGTCCCAGCTGGTGAAGTGTTTGCAATAATGATCTTTTAGAACCGGGATGTTGGGTTTGTAATTGTCGGCGAATTCACCGTAGGTTCGGTATGAAACTCCGGCCCTGGCACAGAAATCCCAGATAAATCCATCCTTGTTATTGGCGATTTTCCTGTTCCCTTCGGCATCATAATCACCACCTCTTCCGCCATAACTGGATGGCCAGGTTTTTTCGAGATAGTCAGTGCCATAAGCCCCCATGCTCCAGTTATGTCCGTCGGCACTTACTTCCCCGTCAACATAAAAATTATCAAGCAGTATAAAATCCCGTACCAGCTGGTGCTGGTTGGGTGTAATGGTTTGTCCGAACAGTACAAGGGATGTATCGCCGTTGCCTTCCTTTACATCGCCCAGCACCTGGTCGTAGGTCCTGTTTTCCTTTATCACGTAGAACACATATTTGATCGGGGATTTGTTCCCTGCCCCGTCGGGGATGGCAGTCCCCATGGCTTCGGGGATGCTCCTGATCTTTTCAGGGGTATAAGGCGTGTTTTTGAACACCATGGCTGAATACGCAGATAGCTGTTTGCTGTCAGGTTCAGGAATAATGCTCATACTGCCCCTGAATAATCCACCGATATACTGGACCTTATGGTGTTTTTTCGTGTCGCCGGCGCGGGCTGTGACTTTTACCGATGGGGCTGAAGGATCAGGCCCCCCGGGATTTGCCATTGATTTAAAGCCTTTGCCGTTAGCCACCCATAACCTGTTCTTAATGACCCTGACGCAGGACGGATACCAGCCGGTAGGGATGAATCCTTTACTGAAGCTTTTTCCAGGGACACTTACATCGAAAACTGCGAGGCAGTTATTGTCGGCATTAGCTATATACAGGGTTTTATTATCGGCGCTGAGGGCAACACTGTTGGTTGTGCTGCCGGCAAGGGAGCCGGGATAAAGTGCGGAATTAAGAGTTTCGATGATTTTATTGGTTCTCAGGTCGATACACGAAACTGAGTTGTCGTTGGCATTGGCCACATAAAGGAGTTTTCCGTTTTGACCCAGGCAGAGGTCGTTGGGGTTGCTGCCGACTTTTACGTTGTTCATGAATTTCATATTCTCCGTATCAAAAACCTGGATTCTGGAACCACCCCAGCAACTTATGTAAAGTCTTTTAGCATCGGACGAAAGTATGCAGGTGTAAGCTTCCCCATCCAGATCGAAACGCCGGGGAGGTAATAGTTTCTTCAGGTCAAGGATATACAGGGAATTGTTCTCTTTTGTAACCACGAAAAGCCGGTTTTTCTTTTCATCAAGGGCCAGGCCTGAGGGGGAAATCCGCTCCGGCCAGGCTTTGCCAAGTACAAGGCTGTCGGTAAGGACCAGTTTCCTGTTCTGAATGCTGAATTTCATGATGATGTTCCTGTTCCCCCCTGAGGCATAAAGGCTCTGCTCATCTTTTGAGAAAGCCAGCCCGAGCCAGGCTGCCCTGACCACAGCCGTATCGATAATATTTCCATGTTCTGCATCAATCAGGTAAACCGACTGGTCGCTTTGTCCGTTATTTGTAACGGCAGCAAGCTTTCCGGAGGAAGAGACAGCAATATTCAGTGGCAGGTCCCCCAGTCTCATAGTTTCTCCCACTTTCGTGATCCCCCAGCCATTAGGCAGAGTATACTGCTGGTACTCCTGCTTATCCTGCGGATAAGCATTCGAGAATATCAGGAATAAAAGAATTGACGGGAAGATGCGAATAAGTTTCATATGGGTCGGCAATGAGGTTTGAATGATCAAAAATACAAATTTTGACGGGAAAATTGATCCGCCGGTATTGTAATAAAGATTCATGCTGTTTTCGTATCTTTGCACTTTTATTTTGAGGCCTATGTTAGCAGATACAAATAAATTCCTGGGAGAAGGTTTGACGTACGATGACGTTCTCCTTATCCCTGCATATTCTGAAGTCCTTCCTCGGGAAGTTGATATCTCGACATCGCTCTCACGAAACATCCGGCTTAACATCCCGATCGTTTCCGCAGCCATGGATACCGTTACCGAATCGGGAATGGCAATAGCCATGGCTCAGGAGGGAGGCATTGGTGTTCTTCACAAGAATATGTCGATCGAAGCCCAGGCCTTGCAGGTGAGAAAGGTAAAGAGAGCAGAGAACGGTATGATTCTCGAGCCTGTAACACTGCACGAATCGGCTCTGGTGGGCGATGCCCTCGCAATGATGAAGGAACATTCTATCGGGGGGATCCCCGTGGTGAACGACCGTGCCGAGCTTGTCGGAATTGTTACCAACCGGGACCTGAGGTTCGAGCGTGAAATGTCGAAGCCGGTGGCTGAAGTGATGACACATAAAGTTGTCACTATCAGTGAATTCATGAATTTTGAAAAGGCTGAGCAGATCCTTCAGGAGTACAAGATCGAAAAACTGCCGGTTGTTGACAAGAATAACCGCCTGGTTGGCCTTATCACATACAAAGACATTATAAAAATTAAAGCCAGGCCGAATGCCTGTAAAGACAGCCTCGGCCGGCTGCGCGTTGCCGCCGCTATCGGCATTGCCCATGATACACTCGACCGCGCAGCCGCCCTCGTCAAGGAAGGCGTTGATGCGATCGTCATCGACACAGCTCACGGCCATACCAAAAATGTGATCGAAATAGCGAAGAAATTCAAGTCGGCTTACCCCGGCATCGATATGGTAGTCGGAAATATCGGAACAGGAGAAGCTGCTTTAGACCTGGCTAAAGCCGGTGTCGACGCAGTAAAGGTTGGAATAGGCCCTGGCTCGATCTGTACGACCAGGATTATCGCCGGAATTGGTATCCCTCAGCTTACTGCCGTTTACCAGGTCGCTAAAGCCCTTAAAGGCAGTGGCATCCCTGTGATTGCCGATGGTGGCATCCGCTATACCGGCGATATCGTTAAAGCCCTGGCCGCCGGTGCCCATTCCATTATGGCAGGATCCCTCTTCGCCGGAGTTGATGAGTCCCCGGGCGAAACCATCATCTTCGAAGGCAGAAAATTTAAAACCTACAGGGGTATGGGTTCGATCGAAGCCATGCAGCATGGCAGCAAAGACCGCTACTTCCAGGATATGGAGGACGATATAAAAAAACTCGTCCCCGAAGGCATCGTTGGCAGGGTTCCGTATAAAGGCTCACTCTCGGAAGTCATTTACCAGATGGTAGGCGGTCTCCGTTCCGGAATGGGATATACCGGCTCGGCAAATATGGATGCCCTCCAAAAGGCCAGTTTCATCAAAATAACATCGGCCGGCGTCACCGAAAGTCATCCTCATGATGTCACCATCATCAGCGAAGCACCAAATTACAGCCGTTAATACTGATTTTCTATTTTTTACGTTATAAGAGAATAAATTAAATTATGAATACTATGAGCTTGAAATTTTCAGGATTATTACTACTTATCTGTTTGACTTTTAATCTGGCCGCCCAGGTCGACAACAACACAACCCTCATGACTATTGGGGGAAACCCGGTTACAGTGGGCGAGTTCATGACGATTTACCAGAAAAACAATGTCAAGGGAGAATCCATCGATAAAAAGTCTATGGACGAATACCTTGAACTATTCATCAATTTCAAACTTAAGGTAATGCAGGCCGAGCAGATGGGCCTTGATACAGTTTCAACTTTCGTGAAAGAACTCGATGGCTACCGTGAACAGCTCGCCAAGCCATATTTCACCGACGAAGCAACTCTCAACCGCCTCATCCGCGAAGCTTACGACCGTAAGCAATTTGACCTCAGGGCAAGCCACATCTATTTCAAGGTTAAACCAGATGCAGTTTCGGCTGATACCCTGGCAGCTTATAAAAAAGCTATGGAAGCGAGGGAGAAGATACTTAAAGGCGAACGTTTTGATAACGTAGTTATGGAATATTCAGAAGATCCTTCAGCAAAGGACAGGGAAGCCACAGCCCAGCATCCTTTCATGAGAGGCAACCGCGGGGATCTTGGTTATTTCACGGTATTCGATATGGTGTATTCCTTCGAAACAGCCGCATATAATACTCCATCTGGCCAGGTTTCCATGCCTGTCAGGACCGATTACGGATATCATATCATCAAGGTGACCGACCGGTTCACTGCCCTTGGAGACTTCGTGGTTGCCCATCTTTTCCTTGGCATTCCCAAAGGCGCAACATATGCTGATTCTTTAAAAGTTAAAAACAAAATAGACTCTCTTTATGCCCAGCTGAAAGCCGGTGCAAAATTCGAAGACCTTGTCAAAATGTATTCCGACGATAAGGGATCATCCTCCAAGGGTGGTGTACTTCCAAAACGTGGGGTTAACAGGCTGATGCCTGAATTTATTGCCTGCATTTCCACCCTCAAAAATGTTGGCGACTTCTCCGAGCCTGTACTTACACCAGGCTACGGCTGGCATATTGTAAAACTGGTCGAGCGTAAACCTGTTGGCACTTTTGACGAAGAAAAAGCTGACTTGAAACAGAGGATCATAAAAGACAGCCGCGCCCAACAGGTTACCGAAGCCGTTATCACACGCATCAAGACCGAATACGGGTTCACTGAGTATCCGAAAACTAAAAATGATTTTTATACCCTGGTCACCGACAGCATCTTCACTGGCAAGTGGAACCCCGCTGAAGCACTCGAAAAACATGATGTCATGTTCAAGGTGGGAACTTCATCTTATACACAGAAAGACTTTGCAAAGTTCCTGGCTTCCAAACAGAAAAAAGGTGAAAAAGTTGACATAAGACTTTTTGTAGATACCCAGTTTGAGGAATTTACCAATGACTGCCTGATGAAATATGAGAATGCCCTCCTCGAGAGCAAATACCCTGAGTTCAAAGCATTGATGAAAGAATACCGCGACGGGATTCTTCTTTTTGACCTCACCGACCAGAAGGTCTGGTCCAAGGCAGTTAAAGATACAACCGGGCTCAAGGATTTTTACCAGAAAAACAGGTATAATTATATGTGGGGACAGAGGGTCGACGCCACCATCTTCACCCTCAAAAAACCTGAACTGGCCCAGAAAGTTAAAAACTTTATCAAAAGCGGGCTGAAGGATGACGATGTTCTCAAGGAAGTGAACTCCGATACGGCTAAGGTTCTTACATTCGAAGCGGGTAAATTCTCGAAAAAAGACAATGCTATCATCGACTCTGTCACCTGGACTCCGGGAATTTCCAAAGACTTCCCGGTTAAGGGAGGGATCGCTTTCGTTAACATCAGGCGCGTGATCAAACCAGAGCCAAAATCACTCAATGAAGCAAGAGGCCTCATTACTGCAGATTACCAGAACTACCTTGAAAAGGAATGGATCCGCTATCTCAGGGCCAGGTATCCGGTCGTGGTAAATCGTGAGGTCCTTGCAAAAATCAAGTAATCCTCATACTTACCATGCACTTCCGCCTTCTTCTGCTTGCACTTATTTTTCTCACTTCCTGTTCGGGCTTCTTTAAGAAAAAGACCGAAAGGACGCTTGCAAGGGCTTATGATGATTATCTCTTTGAGTCTGACCTTAAAGGTGTAGTGCCTCCCGGAATCACTGCAAAAGACAGCATTATGATCGTCAAGTCATATGTCGACAACTGGGTGCACCAGCGCCTCATCCTTCACCAGGCCGAAAAGAACCTGCAAAGCTCTGACCTGGATTTTTCGAAGCAGCTCGAAAACTACAAAAACTCCCTTATCATCTTTGAATATGAGAATCTCCTGGTCCACCAGAAACTCGATACCGTGATCACCGATGATGAGATCAACACATACTACAATTCCAACCAGAATACTTTCCTGCTCAGGGATAACATAGTAAGGACCCAGTATGCCAAACTCCCGCTGAAATCCAAATTTATTCCACAGGCAAGGATGCTGCTGCTTTCCGAAAAACCCGACGACCGGAACAAACTGGCCGATCTTTGTGAGCAACAGTCATTCGACTTTTTTAATGACGATCAGAAATGGATATTTTTCTCGGAGTTTATGAGCGATGTTCCATTGAGGCCGGCAGACCAGGAGGACTTCCTGAAAAAGAACAAACAGGTTGAAGTGAGCGACAATGCATTTACTTTCCTGATCAGTTTCAGGGATTACAGGCTCAAAGGCAGTAATTCTCCACTTGAACTGGAAAAACAGAAAATTCATGACATTATACTCAACAAGAGGAAGATGGAACTCCTGGGCAAAATGCATGAATACATTTACCTGAATGCATTGAAGAAAAACGATTTTGAAGTATTTTAAATTCACAAAGGAAAAACTCTCATGCAATTAATCCCAAGAACCCTCCTTATCTTTTTGCTCAGCATGCCGGCATTCCTGAACGGATATCCCCAGGTCTCGCAAGACACTGTTGTCGACGGAGTTGTTGCTGTAGTCGGGGGCAATATGGTCCTTAAATCAGATCTTGAAACCCAGTACCTCCAGCTTCGAAGCCAGGGGATCATTAAAGGGAGCCCTGTGAAAGTCAAATGCCAGATCCTTGACAAACTCCTGTACATGAAACTTCTGCTGCATCAATCGCAGGTCGACAGCATCAAAGTAACCGATACCCAGGTCGAAGCCGAAATGGACCGCCGTATGAGGTATTTCATTTCCCAGGCCGGATCTCCTGAAAAACTTGAGGAATATTACCAGAAAAGCCTGATTCAGATAAAAAGCGAGCTGAAGGATATCATCAAGGAACAGATGCTTACCGAACAGGAAGAAGCCAAGATCACTAAAGACGTCACTGTTACACCTTCAGAAGTAAAAGCCTATTACAAAAAGATTGATAAGGACAGCATCCCGCTTATTAATGCCGAGTTCGAGATCGGGCTGATCCTGAAACAGCCTGTTATCGGGCAGGAGGAGAAAACTATCGTGATCAATAAGCTCAAAGGGTTCAAGGAGAGAATTGCAAAGGGGGATGAGTTTGCCACCCTGGCTGTTCTTTATTCCGAGGATCCCGGGACTGCCAAACAGGGAGGTGAACTCGGGATGTTCAAGCGTGGTGATATGAGGCCTGAATTTGACGCTGCATCATTCAAACTGAAAACCCCGGGCGAAGTTTCCGATGTGGTTGAGACCGAGGACGGTTTCCACCTCATACAACTGATAGAAAGAAGGGGAGAATACATTAACGTAAGGCATATACTGCTTCAGCCTCAGGTTTCTATGGCCAACCTGAATAAAGCAAAGCTTTCACTCGACAGTGTGGCGCTTCTGATTACTTCAAAGAAAATGAAATTCGACGAGGCCGTGCTGAAATATTCTGATGACCCTTCGAAGAATAATGGCGGACTGCTTATCAACAATGTTTCGGGCAACACCCGTTTTGAATCCAGCCAGCTCTCTCAGCTTGATCCTAAAGTGTTTTTTGTCGTCGATAAACTCAAGGTAGGTGAAATCAGTGCTCCTGTGCTTATGAAAACCGATAGAGGAAAACAGGAATACAGGATCTATTACCTGAAAGACAGAACCAGTCCGCACAGGGCCAATCTCGAAAACGACTATGCCCGCATTCAGACCATGGCCCTGAACCAGAAAAAAGAAAAGACCGTCAATAACTGGGTAGGTGAAAAACTACCCGGAACCTATGTCAGGATAGACGATGAATACAAAAACTGCGAATTTACAAGGAAATGGATACGTTAAACCAGGATACACCACTTTTTAAATCTGATGTTGAAGCTGTTGATGCACTCGTTCAGAAATATTCAAGGCTTAAACTAGAGATAGCAAAAGTCATTGAAGGCCAGAAGGAAGTTATTGACGGTCTTCTCATCTCAGTCCTTAGCCGAGGGCATTGCCTGCTCGTTGGGGTGCCGGGCCTCGCCAAGACCCTGATGGTTCACACAATCTCTAATGTGCTGGGCCTTAGCTTTAACCGTATTCAGTTTACTCCCGACCTGATGCCATCGGACATCATAGGCACCGAAATCCTTGATGAATCCAGGCATTTCAGGTTCATCAAAGGCCCCGTTTTTGCTAATATTATTCTCGCCGACGAAATAAACCGTACTCCGCCCAAGACCCAGTCGGCCCTTCTTGAAGCTATGCAGGAAAAGGCAGTTACTGTTGCCGGACAAACATATCACCTGGAGGAGCCGTTTTTCGTGCTTGCAACCCAGAACCCGATTGAGCAGGAAGGTACCTATCCGCTCCCCGAGGCACAGCTTGACAGGTTCATGTTCAATATCTGGCTTGACTATCCTTCACATGAAGAAGAGGTCAGCATTATGAAAATGACTACCACCGACAAGTTTCAGAAGCCAGATGTGGTGCTGAATGCAGCAGAGATACTGTTTTTTCAGAAGCTGATCAGGAAAATACCGGTGCCCGATAATGTGTACAATTATGCGGTCAGTTTAGCCTCCAAGACCAGGCCAGGGACCAAAACCGCGCATGAGTGGGCTAAAGAATACCTAACCTGGGGCGCAGGTCCCAGGGCTTCGCAGAACCTGATCATCGGGGCAAAATGCCATGCCGTCATCCGCGGAAAATATTCACCCGATATTGAAGATGTAAAAGCTGTTGCAATCCCCGTTCTCAGGCACAGGATCGTCAGGAATTATAAAGCCGAGGCTGAAGGGATAAGGGAAGAAGCTATAATAAATCATCTTTTATAGTGAAATTTTTCATCTTTTGCAGATTCCTTGCTGGGATTGAATGAATTGAAATAATTTCGCCGGAAATCCTGCATCTATGAAAGCAAAACACTCATTTATCAATTCACTTCCCGCAATCATCCTGTTAATTTTAATGCTGTTTGCATCATGCAATTCAGGCAACGGACCTGCTTCAACAGATCAACTTAAAGGTAAGATCACAATATCCGGTGCATTTGCTCTTTATCCCCTTACAGTGAAATGGGCCGATGAGTACCATAAGCTGCATCCCGGCGTTACTGTCAATGTTTCAGCAGGCGGCGCCGGAAAAGGAATGGCTGATGCACTTTCAAAAATGGTCGACCTTGGAATGTACTCCAAGGAGATCAGCCCTGAGGAAAAAGCTAAGGGAGCATGGATGCTTGCCTGTTCAAAGGATGCAGTTCTTCCTGTCATGAATGCGAACAACCAGTTCGCTGTACTGCTTAACACGAGAGGAGTGACAAAACAACAGTTTTTCGACATCTTCATATCGGGGAATATCAAGACCTGGGGTCAGCTGATGGCTTCTGCCTCAAAGGAACAGATTGAAGTGTTTACACGTTCTGATGCATGCGGTGCTGCAGATATGTGGGCGAAATTCATGAACAATAAAAAACAGGAGGACCTTGAAGGAATCGGTGTCAACGGGGACCCCGGTGTGGCCGATGCAGTGCGTAAAAATGCCTATGGGATTGGATATAATAACCTTAATTTTGTATTCGATATGCAGTCGCGTAAACCATATAACGGGCTCGCAGTGATACCGATAGATATTAACGGTAATGGAAAGATCGATAAAGAAGAAGATTTTTACCATAGCCTCGATGAAGTGATGAATGCTATTAATACCGGGATGTATCCTTCTCCTCCTGCCAGGCAGTTGTATTTTGTTTCTAAAGGGAAACCTGTAAACAAGCTTGTGCTGGATTTTCTTAACTGGATACTCACCGACGGACAGAAATACGTAGGTGAAGCTGGCTATGTTGTTCTTAAGCCTGACAGACTGAAAGAAGAATTAACGAAATTGCAGTAAATGTATTTACTCAACCGGCATCAAAGACATGTCGTGAACTACAGCTGGATGCTGGTCAGTTTGCTGCTGGTTGCTTTTCTGCCTTTCCTTCTCTTCAGCGTACTGTATTTCAAATCTTTCCTTTTGCTGAGGAATTCAGGAATCGGCGACCTGATCTTCTCTTCTTCATGGCATCCATCGAAAGGCGAATTCGGTTTTTATCCTTTTATCATAGGCTCCATCTGGGTTACTCTCATCGCAATCCTGATCTCGACCCCGATTTGTCTTCTGACTGCGATCAACGTTACACAGTATGCAAAGAAACGCTTCCTCAGGGTTATGCATCCTGTGATCGATATCCTTGCAGGCCTTCCAAGCGTTGTTTACGGAGTGTGGGGTATTCTGGTGATAGTACCTTTCATCTCCCGTTACCTTGGCCCCTGGATGGGAGTAAAGACAATGGGATACAGCATTCTCGCAGGATCGTTTGTGCTGAGTATCATGATAATACCATTCATCCTGAATATCATTATAGAGATTTTCAGGACCATTCCTATGGAACTTAAAGAAGCAGCACTTTCGCTGGGGTCTACTAAATGGCAGATGGTAAAGCATGTTTTACTGCGGAAAGCATTGCCCGGTATCATTGCAGCTGTGGGTTTCGGACTGGCCAGGGCTTTCGGTGAGACAATGGCTGTTTTGATGGTTGTGGGCAATGTGGTAAAAGTCCCTTCAAGTGTGTTCGATCCGGGTTATACTCTGCCTGCCCTGATCGCTAACAATTACGGTGAGGTTCTGTCTATCCCTCAATATGATTCGGCCCTGATGTTTGCCGCACTGCTGCTCCTTGTCGTCTCCCTGTTTTTCAACCTTATCATGCATTTTTTCATAGACCGTTATAATAAGTATTAAGATGAAAAAGAGCCTGAAAGTTGAAGAAACCTTTTTCCGTGTGCTGATGATATTGTCAACAGCCTTTATACTGTTAATTCTAGGTATCATCATTTACAGCGTCTTTGCCAAAGGCATCAAAGCAATCTCATGGGAGATGCTCACAAGCATCCCTTCGGGAGGATATTATTACGGTAAAGGCGGAGGCATACTTAACGCTATTGTCGGATCAATGGCCCTTGCTTTCGGAGCTACTATCCTTGCATTTGTAATCGGCCTGCCTGTAGCCCTCTACATTAATGTTTTTCTCCAGGGAAAACGAAAACTTGTCAACCTGATCCGCTTTATCCTTGACCTGGTCTGGGGCATTCCCTCTATCGTTTACGGGGCTTTTGGCTTTACACTGATGGTCCTTGTTGGTTTGCAAACCTCCCTTCTGGCAGGTATCATTACCGTTACCTTGTTCATTCTTCCTATCATGATCAGGTCTATGGATGAAATCCTCAGGACCGTCCCGGTCGGACTCTCTGAAGCGACATACAGCCTGGGCAGCAATAAATCGGAACTGGCTTTCAAAATATTTACCCGGCAGTCGGTATCGGGAATCATAACGGCTGTTCTTCTTTCGTTCGGACGGGCGATAGGGGATGCGGCTTCGGTGCTGTTCACCGCCGGATATACCGACAATCTACCCAATTCGCTAATGGAACCTGTTGCCACCCTGCCTCTTTCAATATTTTTCCAGCTGGCTTCCCCCGTTCCCGAGGTCCAGGCAAGAGCTTATGCTTCGGCCCTGGTACTTACCGTTATCATATTGATCGTTAGCTTATTTTCAAGGGGAATAGGAAAACGATATCATAAAACAAAAATAAATTTCTGATCTTAGCAGGATGGAGACCGCCATTAAGATAAATAACCTTAATGTCTTTGCAGGCAAAACGCAGATACTTAAAAGTATCAACTGCGAGATACCGAAGAACAAGATCACCGTGATCCTCGGGCCCTCGGGCTGCGGCAAGACAACCCTCCTCAAATGCATGAACCGCCTTACCGATCTCTACCCTGAACTTAAAGTGAGTGGTGAGATACTTATCAATGAAAAAAATATCCTCGACCCTGATGCAGATATCTATAAGCTCAGGCAGTCGATGGGACTTCTTTCACAAAGGCCTTATCCCTTGCCGATGACGATCTACAACAACATTGCCTACGCACTTAAGCTCCGGGGTATAAAAGGAAAGCGAAAGCTGCATTTACTGGTCATGGAATACCTGAGGCAGGCTAACTTGTATGATGAGGTTCGGAAAAGACTGAAAGAACCGGCTTCAAGCCTTTCCATAGGGCAGCAGCAGAGGCTGTGTCTTGCACGCGGACTTGCAGTAAACCCCGAAATCATCCTGGCCGACGAACCCACATCCGCCCTTGATCCTATTTCAAGCCGTTTTATCGATGAAAAATTCCAGGAGATCAAGTCGGAATTTACCATTGTGGTGGTAACCCATATTCTCAGGCAAGCCAGGCGCATCGCCGACAATGTGATCTTCATGTATCTTGGTGAAGTGGTAGAACAGGGGCCTGCAGCCGATTTCTTTGAGAATCCCCGGGAGGAACAGACGAAGTTTTATCTCGACGGGATGTTCAATTGATGAAAAGGAAGTGAATATCGAATATTGAACAAGGAATATCATTCGGCGAAGCCGTAATAAACTCCAATGAAATAAACAATTTCGTGAATAATATCGAATTATTTACTCCGTTCAGTGTTCAATATTCAATATTCAATATTCATTCCTCCCATTTTCACCAACTCACATTTTCACAATTTCACAATTTTCTTCCCCTGCCACGTCCCTCTCTTCTCCAGTTCCTGCTCAATTCTGCGGGCGACCTCATCATACCGTATCAGCCCCCAGTTCTTTGATTCTATGAACCTGGGCGGGACTTCTCCGGCAAAACGCTCGATTGAGATAGCAGGATTCAGCTCTTCGATAAAGGAAACAATAAAATCGATATAGGATTCAAGGCTGAAGAGGTGAAAATCACCGGGCTTTTGGTTATATTCCTTCTCCATTGCTGTTCCCCTGATGATCTGTAACTGGTGGAACTTCACATTGTCAAGCGGGAGGCACGAGATGGCCGGTGCATAAGCCTTCATCATTTCAAGGCTCTCACCAGGCAGCCCGAAAATAAAATGTGCCCCGGTACTGATTCCCAACTCCTTCGTCCGCCTGATCATATCAACTCCCAATGCATAGGTGTGGCAGCGGTTAATCCGCAAAAGGGTCTCTTCATAAATAGACTCGATACCATATTCGACCTGGATAAAATTGTTTTTGTTGAGATCAGAGAGATATTGGAGGATTTCATCGTTAACGCAATCGGGACGGGTGCCAATGACAAGTCCGGTGACACCCGGACAGGAGAGGGCTTCTTCGTACTTTGACTTCAGAACCTCCACGGGTGCATAAGTATTCGAATACGGCTGGAAGTAAGCCAGGAAACGGTTTGCCCTCCTGTATCTCACCTTGTGGAATTCTATCCCCAGTTCGATCTGCCTGCTGATGCTTTCAACTTCACGGCAATAGGAAGGGGAGAAAGCATCATTGTCGCAGAAAGTGCATCCTCCAAGTCCCTTGCTGCCATCACGGTTGGGACATGTAAAACCGGCATTCACAACGACTTTCTGGATGCGGCCGTCGAACTTTTTCCTGAAAAAAGAGGCGCTTGAATTATAACGTTTCCCTTCTGCGAAATCCATAAAAAATCCGGCGTGAGCTTAACCACGCCGGACAAAGGTACTTAGTTTTTTAATGCAGCTATTTTGTTGCCGCCTCCAGGCGTTTCATAATGGAAAAGATGAAGAGTGCTGAGAGCAGGCAGCAGATAATAAAAATTGACCAGAGCTGCCAAAGGTCAAGCACGCCCCAGAATTTGCTTCCGATAAACAGGAACTTGTTGCCGACCGCGGTTGCAAGAAGCCATCCGCCCTGCATCAGGCCCTGGAACCTCGGAGGAGCCACCTTGGATACAAATGAAAGTCCCATGGGGCTGAGGCAAAGTTCTGCAATGGTAAGGGTAAGGTAACCGCTTATGAGCCAGTAGGGGGCTACCCTGGATGTATCGGGCACGGGATTGTATTTCGTTAGTCCGGCACTGTCGGTAAATTGCAGGTCGTGTGGTGATATAAGACCTAAGGAAGCTACTAAAACGACCATGAACCCTATCGCCGCAATGATCATCCCTATGCCGATCTTCTTCGGCGCCGAAGGTTCCATGTTCTTCTTGTTCAGCCAGGCAAACACTCCCATTACAGGGAAGGTAAGCGACACAATAAACAGGGGATTGAAAGACTGGAACACCTCAGGTGCGATGGGGTTCAGAGCCTTGTAAGTCGAAACGAGATAATAGGTTAATCCGCCGAAAACGAGAAACATAGCGCCACCGATCAGTTTTTGCGACATTTGCTTCCTGAATACCATTACCAATCCTGCAACGGCACCAATGAAACAAAGTATTGAATTGAGGTTGAAGAATATGTTTGTAAAGGGAGAAACCTCCTTAACCGTGTAATCGCGTGCAAAGAAAGTCAGGGTCAGGCCATTCTGGTGGAACGACATCCAGAAGAAGATAACAACTACAAAAACCAGCAGCAGTGAAGTGACTTTGGGCCTTTCTGCCTTGGTCGAGATCTGGAACATGATGGCTACGAATCCGATGAACAAGCCTATCGCGGCTCCCATGGCTGCCGCATCTTTCACTACATTCCTGAACAGGAAGTAGGAGATTACCGATGTAGTGATCATCAGCCCTCCGCCAAGAAGGAAACTGACGATATTGGCGTTGGCTTTAGGCCTGGAGGCATCTTCGGTTTTCTTAACCTTATCTACACTGGGGAGAAGCTTGTTGAAAATGATGTAAACCAGGAGTGACAATACCATCGCTCCTGCTGCAATCCCGAAAGCATAATTGTACCCCCTGGCAAACGCATCGATGTATTTCTGGGCAAAGGCAGCAAGATCTGCAACATGCATTCCGCTCACCTTATCGGCCAGTTCCTGGAATTTGGCTGTATCCTGCAATGTCCCTTTCTGGAATGCATGACACATGGCAGGCAAACTTCCGTCATGCAGGAATCCCTGTGTTTTAAGGAACCAGTTACGGATGCCGGTCGCAACAAAGGGGGCAAAGAATGCACCTACGTTGATACCCATGTAAAATATCATGAAAGCTGAATCACGAACCTTTGAATACCTGGGATCATCATATAACTGTCCGACCACCGCCTGTAAATTGCCTTTGAACAAACCGTTCCCGAATGCAATTGTGAATAGTCCGGTGAGCGTGAGCGCCAGTGGATTCCCCGGCATCGCCATGATGACATAACCCGAAAACATCACGATGATACCAGCCAGGATCACGGTTTTGTATTTCCTTGAAACATCGGCCAGTATCCCGCCTACCAGGGCAAGGGCATAAATGCCGAAATAAAACCAGCTGTAATAATTTCCTGCATCCTCTTCCGATAAGCCATATCTTGCCTGGAGGAACAGAACCAGGATTGCCATCATGGTGTAAAAACCGAATCGTTCTCCCATATTTGAGAAAAACGCTACAAACAGACCTTTTGGATGTCCTTTGAACATGTTGATTGAAGGGTTAATGATTAATACTGAAGATTTTTCGAGTGATTGCACAAAAATAGTCAAATTTACTTTCGTTGCAAATCCCTGTTCTTATATGCAGGTTCCTGCATTTTTCCTGACGGCTTTGTAATAATTTTGCAGCCTTATCGTCTTATTCACGGATGAACCTACAGGACTTTAATAAGAAAGTGTATCCCCTGAGGGATAAGATCTTCAGATTCGCCAAACGTATGCTTGGACAAACCGAAGAAGCTGAGGACATGGTGCAGGAGGTTTTTATCAGGTTATGGAAAAACCGTGAAAAGCTTGATGAATACAGGAGCCTGGAAGCCCTGGCGATGATTACAACGAAGAATCTTTGTCTCGACAAGATCAAAGCCAGGAAATTCCCGGTCGAAAGCTGGAACGATCAGCGTCAGTTCATTGAAACAATTCCCTCAGAAACAGCTCCCGACAATTCGGATCTTGTTTTCGGTGTTAAAGTTGCGATGAACTCTCTTCCAGAGCAGTCGAGAATGGTAGTTCATCTCAGGGACATTGAAGGGTATGAATTTGACCAGATTGCAAGCGTGCTTGGTATGCAGGAGAATGCAGTAAGGGTTGCACTATCCAGGGCACGAAAGCGTATCCGTGAAATCATGACAAACAGTAAAATATATGAATACCAGCGAAATTGAGACTCTGCTTGATAAGTATTATGAAGGTGAAACAAGCCTTGCCGAAGAAAAACTCCTGAGAGATTTTTTCTCCGGTGATGATGTGCCGGACAACCTGTTGTCGCACCGGCCAATGTTCAGGTACTTTGCTGCCGAAGCTGCCGTTTCATATAGCGAAGATTTGCAGGATAAAAGCCTTATTCGAAAGCTGGATCAGTCCCGCGCTGATACAGGTCCTGAAAGCATTCATCCTGCAAAGAGAAGAATGTTTTACATGAGCGGCATCGCAGCTGGCCTTCTAATCCTGCTGAGCCTGGTTTTTGCACTCAGGAACGAGATCGGGAACGCCCGGCATGATCAGCTGGGGAATCCTTCAGTCGAAGAAGCATATGCACAGACCACACAGGCCTTGCTTCTTGTTTCAGTCGGCCTCAATACAGGTTTTGACGCTGTCCATGGATTCGGGACAATGGGAGATGCAATGGAAAAAGTACAAAAGATCAATAAATTTTATAACTATCAAAATCAATTTATCAACCCGGAGAGGATGCAACTTCCTTCCATAAACAAGTAAACAATGAAAACAAGAATCATCACTTTAGCTTTTGCAGCATGCCTTGCAATCCCTGTATTGCTCAATGCTCAAAGTCCTCTGGATAAGGTTTTTACAAAATATTCGGGGCAGGACAAATTCACTACCGTGAACTTTTCTAAGGAAATGTTCACGCAGATCTTATCGATGATGGCAAACCAGAATGACTCCTCGGCCAGGGAAATGAAAGGAATCCTTGATAAACTTACAGGACTCAAGGTGATTACTTATGATATCGATACCACCGATTACACAAAAGCTGTTTCCATCTATAATGAGTGGGCCGGCCTTTTCCCGGGCCCGACTTATAAAGAACTGATGGCAATCAACGAAGGACGTGACAGTTACAAGTTTATCACCAAACAGGATTCCGACGGCAAGATCAGTGAAATGGTCATGCTGATGAAAGGGAAAAAGGAACTGGTAGTTCTCAGCCTGACAGGAGTGATCGACATGGCAAATGTCACGAAGATTTCAAAATCCATGGGCATTCATGGGATGGAAGGATTCTCAAAAATGAGGAACCACCAGGCTCCGCCTCCTCAACCTGCAAAGAAGTAAGTTCAGAAACTTAAAACCGGCCCTGCTTAACACAGGGCTTTTTTTATATTCTGAACAATAACTCGCATGCAAGATCCAGCTTCCAGCTCGAATTAACCTGATCGTTGCCGCTGCCTATGACTTCTCTGTTTGTATACTTTGTAAGCGCCGATTTCAAATAGAAAACAAAATGTTTGCCCGGATAGAATTTTATCAGTGCACAGATCCTGCTCCCCTTCCCATAAAAGACCGGCATTGAATACGTATACAACATATCGGGTTCGTAAGCCCAGATGCGGGTTTCATACAGAGGACAGTCAAAGACTGAATACCTGACAACGATCTTAAACCTGCTTTGAGCGGGGTTGAGACAGACATCCTGGAACATTAACCATCCATACTGCCCCTGTTCCGAACCTGATCCTGACCTTTTAATCTCGATCCGGCTTTGCAGGTAAAGGGATTCTTTAACAAGCCAGTTTATGTTAAAACGGAGATCCCCCGTATATGCCCTTCCCCGGGAAAGGACCATCTCAGGCTGAGCTGTTTCAGCTGATCCGGAAGCTGAATACGTACCCCGGACCATAAAGTTCAGACTTTTATTAAGCTGCCAGTTTAGCTGTCCGCCTAGTTCTGTTCCCGCTGATGGCCGGTTGAGCAGGTATTTAGCCCATGGATAGTAACAGAAGTCAGCAAAAACATTGAGAGCCAGATGACATGGCAGGTTGCCTGCCATACTGAGATACCATCCTCTTTCATTTGAGTTGCTGCTGTTCTGTCCAAAGCCTCCCGAATACAGATTCTGGTAAGCAGGCGGATAATTCCTGTATAGCATCACAGCGCTAAACCTGGGATCGGGATTGATGCTCACCCCTGCCAGGAAAGCCACACTGCCGTTCCTGCTCCGGCTTACCTCTCCCGAAAACCTCATGAAACGGTAGAAAAGATTGATGTCGGCTCCCAAAACGAAATTTTCGGAACCCGAAAATGTGTGCATATTATACAGATCAGGCCTGGGTTGAAGGTTTGCGCTGAGTTTTACCGAATATCCTGAAATACCGACACTGAAAAAATTTCCACGCAAAGAAAGGTTCCCCCCATACAACATTTCCTGAACCCTGCCCTTTTTATACAGTTCCGCGATGGTTCTGTGATACCCGGTCTCGACGAATGAACTGAACACTTCAGCCCGGCCTGTAACAGAATCTGAAACAGTACTATTCGCATCTCTTTTACGCAGGGAGAAGATTCCGTTAAATGTAAGCCTTCCAGTCCCGAGGCATACAGCAACACCTCTCAGCACACCGCTTTCCGAAACAGTCTGGGTGGGCCGTATTCCGCCCGCGACTGAAAATTCCTGGTTGAACCCTGGATACATACCAATGGCCCCTCCTGTATTGAAAGTAAGCCCTAGCCCCCAGCCTGCCCTGAAATTTCCTATAATTAAACGTTTCAGTATGCGTTTTCCTGAATAACACAGGTATCCCGAATAGTAATCCATCCCGTATTTTTGTCCGCCCTTGAAAAACTGCTCGCCTGGATCCTTATCCCCCGAAAATCCAATTGACAGTCGTTCTCCAAAAGTGTAGGTATACCTGAAGCTGAAACCATATGGATTACCCGGATAAGTGCTTACAGCTTCTGCGCCCACCCCATCCCCCGTAATGGCGTATCCATTGGATCGGGGAACTGTGGTTGAAACGCGGACAAGCAGTTGATTCCTGCTGTATTGAAACAGGTTCTTTAGTGTCAACGGAGGGGAATGTGATACAGCATTAAACCTGATATATGGCATTATCCTGAGAAGAAGAGAAGAATCAAAACCGCTCACTGAGATCAGTTCATAAACCGAAAAGATCTCTCCGTAAGTTTTAAGATAATCACAGAGGTTTTTTCGCTGCAATGCATTCAGGTATGGGATGCGGTTTATTTCCTCGTTCGTCGCGGCGTTAAGGTCAACTGGCCGCTGCAGGGTCTCATCTCTCTCCTCAGCCAGAATCTTATACCCGTTTTCATTTTCAACCCTGCTGTCAGCGTCATCGGCCCAGTCACCCTTCCATTGAAACTGATCCTCCTGCGAATACACCCTGCTGTTAAATAATATCAAAACCACCAGGATCATGTACAAGCAGATTGTGCGGTATTCATTTATGCTTTTCATTGTATGCGGATAAGGGAGATTTATTTCCTGACCTGGTACTGAACCGAGACGGCCGGACTGAATCCCAGCGCCTGGTTGTATTCTGTTGCAAAGTCAATGCATATGCGGCTGATGATGATGCCAGCCCCAATACTCAGGCTGAAGGGCCCCGTTGAAACCCCTGCCCTTGCATATAAGATCCCTGCAAACCTGCACTCAGCGGCAAGTTTGCCTCTTGCCTTGCTCTCCGGACCTTTTTCAATTTCAGCCGACACCAGGATGTCATCGGTGAACCAGTAACACAACCCCAGCCTGAACAAAGCCGGAAGTGTCTCACCTGAACTTTCTGAAATTTTTACAGGAACCGGGTTTAAGCAATGAAATCCCACACTCATCTGCTTCAGGGGCCAGAACAACAGCCCGGCTTCACAGTCGAAGAGGTTCGCAGTACCGTAATCGCCGGAGGTATTGAAACGATAATAATCGAGCTGCACGCCGGCCGAAAAGTTCTTACCGAATTTCCTGGCATAACCCAGGCCTGTTTTTAACTCGCTGTAAACGGTAGATCCGAAATGGGAAAAAACAACAGAAAAAACACCTGGCCTGGTATTTGCAGAAAACACCAGGGTCTTATTGGATAATTCCCTGAGCAAAAACCGGTTCTCGAAAAATACTCCGCAAAATATTCCCCTGGTGAACGCACCTCCCGCCTGGTTGTTTGCAGCCGACCAGCCATCAGGCAAAGCAACCGATATCCCACTCATCCCCGATGCCCGTCCACCTGCTATCCTGAACTCGCCTGCTGCGTTTGTTGTTAAATAGGAAAGAAAAGAGATCATTACTAAAAATATGGTTACGACCTTCCTCCCATTCTTAAGGACCTCCATCCTTTCGAATTTCCTCACGAACTTCCTCACGAACTTCCTCACGATCTTCCTCACGAACTTCCTCACGAACTTCCTCACGAACTTCCTCATGATCTTCATAACACTCTTTCTCCTTAATCCGCCAAACTTCAAAAAGTAATACACTTCAGGGCAATTATTTTTTTTAATAGATCGTTTCCCTTAAAAATGAGTAATTTTCGGAACCGAATTTATTAGTAGATCCCTATATCGGATATGGACATTCGAATGAGAAAAGCGGTGCAGGAAGATCTGGAGGCAGTTGTCGAAATCCTGAACCACGGCATTAAAACCAGGCATTCGGTTGGCTATTTTGAAAGCCAGGGCGCTGCTGAGATGGCGGCCTGGTTTGACGAACATATACTTAGCAAAAGGCACCCGATCTTTGTCGCCGAGGAGAATGATAAGATCATTGGGTGGATCAGCATGAGTCCTTACCGCAAAGGAAGGGAAGCATTCAACAACACCGGCGAGATCAGTGCGTATATCCATCAGGACCACCAGGCGAAAGGCGTTGCCCAGAAGCTCCTCGATCATATGCTGGAATTCGCTGCCTCAATGGGCTTTAGGATCATCTTTGCAGTCGTCCTTCACAGGAATATAAACAGTATCAAGTTGCTTGAGAAAAATCATTTTGAACGTTGGGCAATGCTTCCAGATGTTGCAGAGATTGATGGCATGTTATTGAATCACATATACTTCGGAAAAAGACTTTATTAAAGCAAATGGGAACAGGCAGTGGATCGGTAAAGCTAATTATTGATACAGTTCCCGGGATGACCTTATCCCTGAGGCCATGGAATAATTCTGATGCAGGTTCCATAGTAAAATATGCGAACAATAAGGCAATCGCTGATAACCTGCGTGATGGATTCCCTTATCCATACACACGCAAAGATGCACTGCGCTTTCTCGAGATGGCGGTGTCGAATGACCCTCATGCCTTGTTACTGGCCATTGACGCAAGAGGCGAAGCAGTTGGAAGCGTAGGCGCCTTTCTTAAGCAAGATGTTTACCGAAAGAATATGGAAGTGGGATATTGGCTTGCGGAGCCTTTTTGGGGCAAAGGGATAATGACGGAGGTTATCAGGAAATTTACTGCCCATCTATGGCTTACATACGATATCAGGAGATTATACGCTGAACCTTTTGCAAATAATCTGGGTTCGCGAAAAGCTCTTGAGAAAGCCGGATTCAGATGCGAAGCGGTATTCAGGCAAAATGTAATTAAAAACGGCGTCTTTCTTGATAGTTGCATTTACTCGGTTCTGAGAGAGGAGGCAGTAAATGCTCGTTAAAAAAGCAGATATATACCAGCAAGCCGGTAAGCTGACGATTTGGATTCCCAAACAGTTTCATGGAGGAAATTACCGGCCTTAAAGCAACAACAAGAAATTGGAATACAATCAAAAAACTTGCAAACAGTTAGAAATCAGTTAAAAATAAATCCATTTAGCATGAACCCGATAATTCTTGATTTCCTCAGTAAACTGAAGGAAAATAACAACCGCGAATGGTTCCAGGCGAATAAGAAGTTCTACGAAGAAGCTAAATCAGAACTAGAAACATTTGTCGATGACCTTATCCCCCGGATGGCTGCTTTTGAACCCTCCCTGAAGTACGTGACTGCAAAGGAATGTATGTTCAGGATATTCAGGGATGTAAGATTCTCTAAAGATAAAGTTCCTTATAAAACCAATATGGGTGCATGGATCACAAAAGGCGGACGAAAGAGCCCCGGTCCGGGATATTATCTGCATATTCAGCCTGGTGAATCGATGCTTGCCGGCGGGGTTTATATGCCGGAACCTGATAAACTGAAGAAAATAAGGCAGGAGGTTTATTACAACGCTGAGGAGTTCAAATCAATTCTGAATGAGAAGACTGCGCAAAAGTATTTCAACGGCCTATCCGATTGGGATAAACAGAAACTAGCACCCCGGGACTTTCCAAAAGACTTTCCCGATATTGACCTGCTCAAATATCGTCATTATACGATAACGCATATGCTTGACGACAAGCAGGTTGTAAAACTGGATTTTTCGAAAATAGTGATCAAGGTTTTCGGCCTGATGAAGCCCCTCAACGATTTCCTTGAAAGGGCGCTGAACGGCTGATCATTCAAACCGGCCGATAATTGTTTGCTTTCCACTGACTTTCTGGCCGAGCTTCACATCTAGTTTTGTATTGACCGGAAGAAGAAGGTCAACCCTTGAACCAAATTTGATAAACCCGAGTTCTTCTCCCTGGTTTACCGGTTCCCCTACCTTAGGATAGCATTTTATACGCCTTGCCATTGCGCCTGCTATCTGACGTATCAGGACCTTTTGCTTTACCCCGGTCTCGATGACCGTAGTGGCTCTTTCATTCTCAAGGGAAGCTTTTGGGTTGAAAGCCACCATATGCTTGCCCGGATGATAAAAATAATACTTGATCTCCCCGTCAACAGGGAACCAGTTAACATGTACATTGGTTGCCGACATGAAAATGGAAACCTGTATCCTTTCATCTTTGAAATATTCAGGTTCAATGGTCCTTTCAATTACAACAACCTTCCCATCGGCAGGGGAGAGGATCAGGTTCTTCCCTGAAGTTACCTCCCTTTCGGGTGAACGAAAAAACCTGACGATCATGAGAAAAAACCACAGGCCGATCAAATACAGGCAATAGTGAAACCACGTTTGCTCGGGAAAGATGTGATTAACGCCGAGAAGAACTGCCACAACAAAAAGGAAGGCTATAAGAATGGTTTTATATCCTTCGCGGTGTATTGTCATTCCGTTTTAAATGTTTCTGATAATAAAATACAAAAATACAAAAGGCGCTGAAATAAACACAGTATCAAACCGATCAAGAATTCCTCCATGACCAGGCAGGATATCTCCCGAATCTTTGATCTTCAGGCTGCGCTTAAACAAGGATTCAGAAAGATCTCCGAAAGTCCCGAAAACCACAACCAGAATCGAGAGTACCAGCCAGTCGGCCACTGGAATGTCCGGTACAAGAAAACTCATTCCGAGGGCTGAAAGCAAGGCAACAAGAGCTCCTGCAATGGTACCTTCCCATGTTTTCTTTGGGGAAATCCTCTCAAATAATTTATGTTTCCCGAAGTGTTTCCCGAACAGGTAAGCCCCGGTATCGTAGAACCATGTAAAGATGAAATACCCCATGAGAAATGCCGGGAATCCAAGGAAATGAGGAGTGTCGGCCGGGTTCATGAGGTTCAGGACTGCGAGCGGAAGTACTATATAAAGTACCCCTGTGACGGTAATTGCAATGTTCTCAAGTGGTTTTTTTTCTTTCCTGTAGATTTCGAAGATAAACGAAAGAAAGAACATGAGCATGGCAGTAAAAAGAGGCAGATACCATGGTGGGAATTTTAACCCTGGGTCAATCATGCAAAGAAGGAAGATCTCAAGGTAAATGATGCTTCCGCAAACTGTACCCCAGGTTTTCTGGGGAAGGATATCCGACTTTGAGAATAACGAGTAGAATTCCCAAACACCGAGAATGGCAACGATCAGGAAAATTCCAGCAAACAGCCATGGATCATGCCACATTGAGAACAGCAGCAGGAAAACCATGCTGAGGCCCGTAATCGTCCTGGCCCAGAAATTACTCATCAGTGACTGCCCTTTCCATAACTTGTTTTGCATTGAGTACCTCATCACGCGGGACAAAAACTTCAATTTCCCCGAATGAAATATAGGAAGAATCCTGTTTGTTGACGATCACCGCCTGTATGCCTTCTTCTTCAAGCAGTCCGCGCATGATTTCAGCTTTATACAGCAGTGTAGTGCTGAAAACCGCTTCCCAGTGGGAATCTTGATCCTCAGGAAGCATTGGCATTCTGATCATCGATTAGAAATACATAAAACTCCCTGGGGCCATGTGCCCCGAGAACCAGGGTTTTCTCGATATCGGCTGTGCGGCTTGGGCCGGTGATCAGCGATATCATCGAAGGGTAGTTATGGTTGTATTTTTTGCGGATGGCAGAGAGCGCCTGTTTCAGATCGGGTACGAGCTGGGATGTATAGCCAAGGATCAGGTGGACATCGGGATAGGCATTGATCTTGCGGCCAGGGCTTAGATGAGATGAAACCATTACTGATCCCAGCCTTGCGATCAGGTATTCACAACGCGTTATTCCGATCTTTGCTTCAAGGAATTCCTCCTTTTTTGACATATAAGGAATACCGGCTTCCCTGAGAACTTTCTGCAGAATTGGATCCAAACAGAATAAAACTGGCCAATCCTTTTCAAGAATGAACTGTTTCAAAAGGGCGGTGAATTCATCCTCGCTTTCACAGTAAACGAATTTCCCGGCAACTTTAACAAGTTCCTGTGCGAAGTTTACATCCAGGGCGTCACTGCTTTCCCTGAATACCGGTGATTCCTGGTCAATAATAGGATAGGGGGGCTCGGTCTTTTCAATCAGGGCATCCCTTACCTTTTTCAGAATTTTTTCTCGCGAGGTGGATTCTTCCATCTGTCTGATGCTTATATTTTATTTTCTTCTCCTGGAATCAAGGGGAGGGTATTCCCTTCCGCTGGTCCGGATATAATTTTCGCAGGGTCCTCAGGAGTCTCTGTATTTCCCTGAAGAGGTAATGGAAGTTCTGATTTCGGATTCCTGGTCGGAAGGAACCGTTCTTCTTCCTTCTCGAACGGGCGTTTTCCGAAGATGGCCTCAAGGTCTTCCCTGAAAATGACTTCTTTCTCGAGAAGGAGATTGGCAAGGGCGGAAACCTTTGCCTCGTTTTCGGTGATCAGTTGTTTTGCCTTGGCATAGGCTGCATCGATGATTTTTTTAACCTCGAAGTCGATGGTCTCGGCGGTCTTCTCACTATATGGCTTCTGGAAAGCGAATTCATTCTGTCCGCTGGAATCGTAGAAGCTGATATTACCGATGGCCTCATTGAGTCCGAAGTACACTACCATGGCATAGGTGGCCTTAGTAGCTTTTTCAAGATCGTTAAGCGCTCCGGTTGAGATCTTCTTGAAGAACACTTCCTCGGCAACACGGCCTCCGAGTGTTGCTGCCAGCTCGTCGAACATCTGTTCATAAGTAGTGATTTGCCGTTCTTCAGGCAGGTACCAGGCAGCGCCAAGAGCTTTCCCCCTGGGCACGATAGTCACCTTGACCAGCGGATGGGCATATTCGAGAAGCCAGCTTACAGCAGCATGGCCTGATTCGTGGAAAGCAATAACTTTCTTTTCGTGCTGGCTGATGATTTTGTTCTTCTTTTCCAGCCCGCCTACGATACGGTCAATAGCATCCAGGAAATCCTGCTTTTCGATGATGTTTTTGTTCTTACGTGCTGCGATCAGGGCCGATTCGTTGCATACATTGGCTATGTCGGCTCCCGAAAATCCAGGTGTCTGCCGTGCAAGGAAATCAATGTCGAGGTTAAGGTCCAGCTTCAGAGGTTTAAGGTGGACTTTGAAAATGGCCCGTCTTTCTTCCAGGTCAGGAAGCTCAATATATATCTGCCGGTCGAAACGCCCTGCCCTCATAAGGGCCTTATCAAGAATATCGGCACGGTTCGTAGCCGCGAGTATAATAACACCAGTATTTGTTGCAAAACCGTCCATCTCGGTGAGTAACTGGTTTAATGTATTTTCTCTTTCATCGTTGGCACCGGTAATGGCATTCCGGCCACGCGCCCTGCCGATGGCATCGATTTCATCGATAAAAATGATACAGGGTGCTTTCTCCTTTGCCTGCCTGAAGAGGTCGCGTACCCTCGAAGCACCTACCCCGACAAACATTTCTACAAAATCAGATCCCGAGATGCTGAAGAATGGCACCTTGGCCTCCCCGGCAACCGCTTTTGCAAGTAAGGTCTTTCCCGTCCCCGGAGGGCCAACAAGCAGAGCGCCCTTGGGGATCTTGCCTCCGAGCTGAGTGTATTTCGTCGGGTTCTTAAGAAAGTCGACAATCTCCATGATCTCGACCTTGGCTTCTTCAAGTCCGGCAACATCATTGAAATTGATGTTCACCATAGTGTCTTTATCAAACAAAGTTGCTTTCGATTTCCCGATGTTGAAGATCTGTCCGCCTCCTCCGGCTCCACCTCCGCGGCTCATGAACCGCATGATCAGGAACCAGGCTCCGACAAGTATCAGTATAGGGAGCAGGTAGCCGAGGATGTCACCGAAGATATCCTTGCGGGTTTCTGTGCCCGGAGGATATGGAAACTGTTTCTTGAACTGCGAAATCTGCACTTCCGGAACACTGTCGCGTCTCATATGAGCTGCAATGCTGTCCCTCGAATCTTTAAGCAATCCGTAAAATATGTCAACGCTGTTTATTTCATAGGTGAACTGTGGATTTCCACTGTTAAAGGCCGAACTGAGACCCTTCTTATTAAACTGTTTAAATGCAGTATCACTTTGAATCTTTTCCTTCTTGATATAAATCTCAGCCTTTTCCTTGTTGACAACAACAATCTTATCAACATCCTGGTTGACAAGCAATTCTTCAAATTTG
>SESF01014091.1_pt1 | contig 59185 bp, 57 predicted proteins | sample 3171521 | NCBI WGS metagenome assembly SESF01 (sample SAMN10866945, study PRJNA518727) | freshwater metagenome | biome: subpolar coniferous forest; feature: holomictic lake; material: water; isolation source: holomictic Lake 227, 6 m and 8 m depth | place: Canada: near Kenora, Ontario | collected...
AAGATAGATCCCTCATTGCATTCGGGATGACGAAAGAAAGTGGGCACTGAAGAGAAAGATGGATCCTTCGCCGGGGGCTCAGGATGACGAGGATTTTTTTAGAACTGCGATTATAAAGAGCAAGCCTGAGAGGGCTGCTGCGGCTTTTGGAAGAAGATCGGGATTCCTTGTATAAAAGGTCAGAGTGCTTTCAAGAGGAACCTCTGCGGTCAATGTTTGCTCCTGCCACCATGGAATTTCAGCGATTATCCTGCCATATTTATTGATGACAACCGTAAGCCCTGTATTGGCACACCTGGCCATTGCCCTTCGATTCTCAATACACCGCAATGTGCCGATAGCCAAATGCTGGTAGGGACCATAAGAGGTTGCATACCACCCATCGTTTGTCACAAGCGTTAGAACCTCTGCTCCTTTACGGACAAACTCAGTGACAAGACCGGGAAAAATGGATTCATAACAGATAATATTGGCGATTTTCACCGTTCCATACCTTGGAGAATGAAGCTGCATGATGGTTGTATCACTGCCTTTTCCCCACCCGTTGAGTCCGACAAGTGAAAACGTTAAATGACCAAGCCAGGGAAAATAATCAACATAGGGAACCCGCTCAGCAAATGGAACCAAACGCATTTTACGATAGATCTGGGGAGTGCCATTGCCGGGTTCAAGCAGCATTGAGGCATTATAGGTGTCAAAAAAACGGTTCATCGACCGATCGTTATTCCCTGAATGTCCAGTGTCAGTTTGAGCGGCTGCAGGATAGTAGATGATATCTGAAAAACCGGTCAGGAGTGCCGCATTCCACCCACGGAGAGATGAGCGAAGGGTTTGAAGATCATCGGCATAGGCATGATCGAGAATATAAAATGGAATAGCAGTTTCAGGCCACATTACAAGATCAGGCCGATTTTCACGAACGGCCCTGCCGGTCATAGTGTAATACCGCTCCATTATATCCGCACTGTTATTGTGCAGCCATTTTTGATGCGGATCGATATCAGGCTGAACAAGAGTCACCCGCAACTGGCGATTTTCTGCCGCCGACGAGCTCTCCCGGGGCATTACATATGAAGTATAGAGCAACGGAGCGAGAATCATGAGGGCCATGATGGCAACAGATCGAAAAGCATCTTTGCGGCTCCCTGTCAGTGCCAGAACAATCAGCACATTAAACCATACCAGCCAGAAACTTACCCCCCATACACCGGTAAGGTCGGCATACTGAATCATGAGGTTTAAATTAGCCTGGCAATTCCCGAGAGTAAGCCAGCCGAGCGAAAGATCCTGCTGCATGTAAGCCCATTCCCAGGCAACCCATAAAAAAGGAAGAGAAAAAAGTGCAAAATGGAAACCGGCCATTTTTTTAATGGCATAAAAAAACAACAACGGCACGGTCAGAAAAAATGCCTGCGCAAGAATGGTAAGAAGTCCGCCCGGTAATGTGGCAAGAGTGACCCACCAGAGGCTGATGAGGCAAAAAAGCAGCATGCTTATATAAACCCGGCGAAAGAGCTCCCCGGCTCTCTCTACGTTACGAAGGGAGAGAAGCAAAGGCACTAGTGCAAGCCAGGCGAGCAGTTCAAGACGGATAAACGGATAAGTTGGAAACGATACTCCAAGAAGGACCCCTGTCAAAACAGACGAGGCATAACGGGAGTGACCAAGCTGGTTAATTATCCGTGAAAAAGAGGTCATCTGAAGAGAAAAAAAAGTTAACAACAGGGAAAAAAGCAATAAAAAAAAGTCATAGGGAAATCTGAAACTGCCGAAAGTATAAGATATTTAAGGAAAACAGATAATCGACTTCAAACATATTTTACTTTAATTATTGATTTTTATTCTTTAAATTTATTCTAATCTGTTATTTAACAGGAATAAGCTCCAAGTACTTTCCTGAAAATTTCCAATTTCAACGCCATCAGAAAAAGGAGAACTCACTATGGCTCTTTTCGGCACTAAAGACGCAACCACCGCACACTCGGATTATGAAATCATTCTCGAGGGTGGTTCCAGCTCATGGGGCAAAGTAAAATGCCGGGCTAAGGTTAATGTACCACCTGCGCTTCCCTTGCTTCCAGCTGACTGTAACATCAAAATCAATGTGAAGCCGCTCGATCCGGCAAAGGGCTTCGTAAGGTTTTCAGCTGTTATTGAGTCAATTGTTGACAGCACAAAAAACAAGCTGGTTATTGAAGCTGACATTGCCAATGAAACCAAAGAGAGAAGAATTTGTGTCGGTGAAGGCTCTGTTACCGTAGGCGATTTCTCCCACAGTTTCTCCTTTGAAGGCTCCGTTGTAAACCTCTTCTACTACCGTTCAGACGCAGTCCGCAGAAATGTCCCGAATCCGATTTACATGCAGGGGCGTCAGTTCCATGATATCATCATGAAAGTGCCTCTTGACAATCCTGATGTTATCGACACATGGGAAGGCACACTGAAGGCTCTCCAGACTACAGGCTCATTCAACGACTGGATTCGCGAGTTCTGGTTTATCGGACCAGCATTTACTGCACTGAACGAAGGCGGCCAGAGAATTTCCAAAATTGAAGTGAACAGCATCGGCACCCAGAGCGGCGAAAAAGGCCCTGTCGGTGTGACAAGATGGCGTTTCTCACATGGTGGATCCGGTATTGTTGATTCCATCGCACGCTGGGCTGAACTCTTCCCTGCTGACAAACTCACCAGACCTGCTTCAGTAGAAGCTGGCTTCCGTTCCGACTCACAGGGTATTGAAGTGAAGGTTGACGGCGATTTCCCTGGCGTTTCAGTTGATGCCGGCGGCGGTCTGCGCAGAATCCTGAACCATCCTCTCATTCCTCTGGTACACCACGGCATGGTAGGCAAGTTCAACGACTTTACTGTTGATACCCAGCTCAAGATTGTTCTTCCTAAAGGATACAAAGTCCGTTATGCAGCACCTCAGTACCGTTCACAGAACCTTGAGGAATATCGCTGGAGCGGTGGGGCATATGCCCGTTGGGTTGAACATGTATGCAAAGGCGGCACAGGACAGTTCGAAGTACTGTACGCTCAGTAAGCACTCTCTCCTTTTTTATACAGAAAAACCGGCTTACCGCCGGTTTTTCTGTTTCTATCCTTTTACCCTAGCAAGTGAAGAATATCTTCAAGCTCCTCTTTTATCTCCTGCAGAAGCACAATCCGCCTTTCATCAACTACGTTATGCCGATTCTTTTCCTTACCTATCTCTTTCTGCAGTTTTAAAATTTCCGTGGTTTTATGATCACCTTCGGTGTCTTTCAGTACTCCTTTGACAATTTCACTGGCCTTTCCAAGTTTGTAGCCTTTTTCATGAACCAGCTCCTTGATATTGAGCACCATGGCAATATCGCGATTGGTATACCGTCTGTTCCCTTTGGTATCGCGGGCTGGAGCAAGTTCATTAAAAAATGTCTCCCAGTACCTCAAAAGGTAGGCGGGAATACCAGCAATTTTACTGACCTCGCCGATGGAGTAATAGTTTTTTATTGAATCAAATGCCATAAAAGAGAGATAAGGGTGAGATTTTGTTTTCTCTATTTCTATTATACATTATAGCGGCACTTGAAAAAAATATCACGGATGAAAAATTTACTCAGCCTGAAACCCTACCTGCTCAGGTATAAAAAAAATCTCATCGCAGGTTTTGTCTACATTCTTCTGACAAACCTGTTTGCTGTAATCGGCCCTACATATATTGGACGAGCAATCGATACGATGAACAAACATTTCGAACTTCGGGATGTTCTTCAGGATTCTGGTCTCTATTTTCTTTATGCGCTGCTGAGCGGCTTTTTTCTCTTTCTTGTACGTCAGAACATTATTGTCGCTTCCCGGCATATTGAGTTCGACCTGAAAAACGACTATTACACACATCTTCAAAATCTGCCTCGCAAGTTTTACAATACCACGAGTACCGGTGAACTCATCTCAAGAGGCACAAATGACCTGAACGCAATCAGGGAGTTTCTGGGGCCCGGCATCATGTACTCGCTCAACACCTTCTTCAGGCTTCTTTTCGCCCTGATCGCGATGCTTGCCCTTTCACCTAAACTGACCTTCTTTGCACTCCTGCCTGCCCCGCTCTTAAGCTATTCTGTCTATAAAATCGGCAGTTCCATGCAAAAGCGCTCAAAAAGCATTCAGGAAAGCTATGCAGCCATAACCAATCTGGTACAGGAAAACCTTTCGGGAATCAGGGTCGTCAAAAGCTTTACCCGCGAACCTTTTGAAATCAAGCGTTTTGAAACTCTCAACAAAGAGTACTTCCGTAAAAACCTTTCTCTCGGAAAACTTCAGGCACTTTTTTTTGCATTTCTCACCTCACTCACGGCAGTATCGCTGCTTCCTGTGGTGTGGGTCGGTGGAGTGAGCGTCATAGAGGGTAAAATGACTGTCGGAGGCATTGCTCAATTTATCGTCTATGTGTCAATGCTGAGCTGGCCGATCATATCTATAGGATGGGTCACCAGTATTATACAGAGAGCGGCTTCCGCACAGATCAGACTTAATGAAATTTTCAATATCAAACCAGACAGTACAGTGCAGGATGACGGGATTGCCACTATTGAAAACTTTCATGGAGCAGTGTCATTTCGCAATGTTCAATTTCACTACCCCGGTCAAGAGAAGAACCTGATACTCAAGAACATAACCCTTGACATTGCAGCCGGGTCAAAAGTTGCGATAGTCGGAGCTACAGGTTCTGGGAAAACCACCCTTGTCAATCTGATTCCACGACTCTACGAACCTGTGGAAGGCTCTGTACTTATTGATAACCGGAACATTACAAGCCTGTCGCTGAAAACACTGAGAGAACTTATCGGGTTTGTGCCTCAGGTTAACTTTCTCTTTTCCGACACAATTGAAAACAACATCAACTGGGGCAGCAGGGACAATGATGCTGACGAGGTAATTGAGGCGAGCAGAATTGCCATGCTTTACGATGATGTTGAGGAGTTCCCCGATGGATTTCAGACCATGCTTGGAGAAAAAGGCATCAACCTGTCAGGCGGACAGAAACAGAGGGCGTGCATTGCGAGAGCAATTGCCTGGAAACCCCGAATCCTTGTGCTTGACGATGCCCTGTCAGCAGTTGATACCGATACAGAAGCCCGTCTCTTTGATGCCCTCTTGCAGAAACTGCCGGACACCACCATCATCCTGATAAGCCACAGGATTTCAACAGTTAAAAACTGTGACCGCATCATTGTGCTCAAGGATGGCACAATTGCTGAAAGCGGCACACACGAAGAGCTGTTGCAACAGCAGCATATTTATGCTGAACTCTACAACCAGCAGTTACTCGAAGAGGAAATACTTTCCATTTCCTGAACAATGCTTCCTCAGGCTCTCTTTCGAAAGAGAGCCTACACTTTCACTCACTGATCACCTTAACCTTTGCGGCATTGGCAATCGCTTTTTCTTTGAGTGCCTGTATATCGCTGCCCAACTGATCGGAAGCGAGCGTCACTGCCATTCTTCTGTATGGACGGGTTGTTGGTTTTCCAAAAATCCGAATATCAGTACGCGGTTCCTTGATTGCATCTTCCACACCGATGTAGTGAGGATTCGTTCCCATACTTTCGGCAAGGACTACCGCGCTTGCTCCGGCCTGCAATAAGGTGATTTCAGGGATAGGCAAGCCTAATACTGCCCGGGCATGAAGCTCAAACTCCGACAGGTTCTGCGTACCAGCAAGCGTAACCATGCCGGTATCGTGAGGACGAGGAGAGAGTTCAGAAAAATAGAGACCATCATCGGAGAGGAAAAACTCCACACCCCATATACCTGCCCCGGTGAGCGAACGGGTAACCTTGTCAGCAATCTCCTGAGCTTCTTTCAGATGCGCATCACTGATACAACAGGGTTGCCAGCTCTCCTGATAATCGCCACGCTCCTGTCGATGACCGATCGGAGGGCAGAAAAGTGTTGTGCCGTTTTTTTGTGTAACGGTAAGCAGTGTGATTTCCGTATGGAATTTCACAAATGATTCAACAATCACTTCAGCTATATCGCCCCGCTTGCCGCTTTGCGAATAGTTCCAGGCTTTTTCAGTGTCCTCTTCGGATTTGACTGTTGACTGGCCCTTGCCCGATGAACTCATGAGCGGTTTTACAACACAGGGGATTCCAACCTCAATGACCGCCGCCTGTAACTCCTCAAGCGAAGCTGCATAACGATACCTCGCGGTGCGAAGGCCAAGTTCTTTTGACGCCAGATCACGAATGGCTTTCCGGTTCATGGTAAAGTTGGCTGCACGAGCAGAAGGGACAACCTGTATGCCCTCTTTTTCATAATCGTAAAATCTTTCAGTTCTAATGGCTTCGATTTCAGGTACGATTATATCGGGCTTATGCCGGGCAACGATTGTATCAAGCGCAGTGCCATCAAGCATGTCAATCACTTCCCGCTCATCAGCCACCTGCTGCGCCGGTGCATTATTGTAGCTGTCAACAGCTATCACATAGTGCCCGAGACGTTTTACCGCAATGACAAATTCCTTGCCCAGTTCCCCGCTGCCCAGCAGCATGATTTTTTTTGACATTATGATCTATTGTTACATCGAGTAAAGCTTTGCCAGCAATAAAGAGTGGTTACTGCTGAATAAGACGGTGCAGAAGAATATCCTCGACATTGCGGCGACTGTCGATTAGGGCTATTATATACACGTTGCTTCCGGCAATCCGGTACACCAACCTCCACGGAGAGATAATCAGCTCCCGATAGATAAAAATACCTCTGTCATGAAGTTCAGGAATAACCCTGCCACGCTCGGGAGAGATAAACAACGCTGCTGCTTTATGCTTGATTTTTTCAAGAACATGCAAGGCATTAAGCGGATTATCTTTTGCAATAAAGGTAATAATCTCAGTGAGATCTTTTTCAGCGACTTCTGTCCATAAAACAGCATAGCCTGCGCTCATGACTTCTCGGCTCTCAACAGGCGTTCAATATCACTGAATACCTCTTCTTGCGGACGAATGTTACCTTTACGGATATCCTCTTCACCCTGAGCAAAGAGTTTCAGCAACCCAAGTACATTGCGCATCTCCTCATAACTTTTCGGGTCTTGAAGAACAGCTCTCGGCTCACCGTTCTGGGTAATGATAACCGGACGACGGGTATCATTGATCTGATCAAGAAGATCAGCTGTTTTTGCCTTGAGATAGGTAACCGGTTTGATGTCAGTGGTAATATTCATGTCTCTCCTTATTCGTTTTCTCTTGTAACCTAATATAGTACGAAATTCGGTTAGATAAGGCCAACATTCCATGTTGCCACTATAACCCCAATAAAGTATTCAGCTTATGCAACACATCATCAACTGCTGCTTTCGGTAAACTGCAAATCAACTCAGCCTGCCTGATCTTCCAGTCAAGACTTTTTACCTGATCAGATAACACCGCTCCTTTGATCTTCAAGCCTTCAGGGAGTAACACTTCAAACGGATACCCTTTAATACGCGTGGTAATGGAGCAAAGAAGCGCCAAACCAACTCTGGAATTGTACGCAGCAGGAGAGAGGACCAAGGCAGGGCGACGTCCTGCCTGTTCATGCCCTGCCTGGGGATTAAAGGCAAGCCATATTATATCACCACGATTTGGAATATAAGCCATAAGATCACCAGTTTTCCTTTCCGACAGCTTCACCTGTATCGCATGCATCATGCAGATTATCTTCAGTGATGCCACTAAGCAGGTGAGCAAGATCAGGCTTGATAGTGACTATTGGACGGATAACGAGTTGTCCCTCAACCAAAGAGATATCTACATCAGAATCTTTTTCAAGTTTCGCCTCAAGTGCATAGCTCATCGGTATTCTCAAGGCAAGACTATTGCCCCATTTCTGAACCTTTGTAAGCATACCTATCTCCATTTTTGTTTATACAATGTAGATACTTTTTTCTGCCGAACTAAGCAAGGAAATTGTTGGTTGCGCTACGAAAGAGTATCGGCAGGGAGTAAAGGCACAATCAGGATGGATGAAAAAAACGCATCAAAATAAGAACAACTGCACTGATTTTCCTTTACCTTTGAAATAATGGGAATTAATGTTTAATGCAAAAGAATTCATTATGGAATTATCTGCCATAGTAACCCCCGCCACTGAAGGTGGTTATGTTGCGTTCAATCCTGAAACAGGAACGACAACCCAAGGTGAAAACATTGAAGAGGCTCTTGCGAATCTGCGGGAAGCAACTGAATTATATCTGGAAGAGTTTCCCTTGATTCAGTCAGGACGCTCTTTGCTGACAACATTCCAAGTTGCCACACATGCCTAAATTACCCATTGTTTCTGGTTCGGAAGTAATTCGTGCTTTGCAACGTCTTGGTTTTATTGTGCTTCGTCAGCGCGGTAGTCATGTTATTCTTCGCAGGGGCTCGCAAGGATGTGTTGTGCCTGACCATCGTGAAGTTAAAACCGGAACTTTGGCTGGGTTACTGAAACAGGCAGGAGTTTCTGTTGATGAATTCGTTCATGCTCTTAAAACCTGAAATCCCGGGAAGTAATAACCAAACTGGGCGTTTGCTGACCTAAAAATTTCAGCCCCCTGAGGGAGATATGCACAAAAAGGAGATCAACGCTCATGAAAAAGAAATTCCCTGATTTCAAGACTGACGACGAAGCTGAAGCCTTCGTTGAGACTGCCGACCTGGGTGAGTATGATTTTTCAGGTATGGTACCAATGCGTTTTGAGTTGAAACGCAAAGATACGTCAATCAGTCTCCGTCTGCCTCAAGAGTTGTTGGAGGCTGTGCGCATTAATGCAAAGCGTGTTGGCATTCCCTATCAACGCTTCATGCGGTTGGCCATTGAACGAGCAATTGAAACCAAGTAAACGCTTGCTTATTAACGTCAAGAAACGCATACCCGGTTTGGTTGAAGCAATTCGGTTTAAGCACTAAAGTTCCCGCAGCTGGCGATGGAGGTCTTTGCGTGAGAGGCTGTACATGTGGACGTAGAGGAGATTGAACATGAGAACGGCTGAGCGTAGCTTTGGGGCGCGCATTGCCCGTTTCAGGGCGTTCTGGACGGTAAAGACGCGCTTTGTAAGACCGGTATAGCTGGGAATAAACTCTTCGAGCGCTATCCGTTGCGGTTTGTAGAGCATCTCCTGGCCCCATGAAAAACGGAAGGCATCATGATCATCTCTTGAGTGAAGCAGACGACCTTCATTGGCAAGACGATCAAAGACTCCGGTACCGGGAATCGGGCGAAGCAGATTGATACCGGGCACATCGATTCCGGTCTCCTCGATAAACGCCTCAATCCTGCCGGGCAGCTCAAGGGTATCCTCATCAAGACCGTAGATAAAACTTCCGTAGACGCAAATGCCTGCGTTACGGATATTTTTTATGCACTCCACCTGACGATTTGAAGGGTTATGAAACTTCTGATGGGCATGGTTGCTTCCATCATCGAGGCTTTCAATCCCGACAAGGAGCGCTCCGCACCCTGAACGGGAAAATGCATCGAGCAATTTCGGTTTTTCCCCGAGCGCTGTAGTAGCCTGACCAACCCAGTTGATTCCAAACGGCACGAGTTCAGTGAACAGTTTTTCAGCATAGGAGTCGTCGGCATTGATCGTATCGTCGAGAAAGAAAAATATTCTTTTGTCCTGTTTCAGAAAGGCTTCAACCTCTTTGAGAACCGACGGAATGCTCCGGTGACGAAGCTTGTGGCCGTTCATGACATGCACATTGCAAAAATCGCAGCTATAGGGACACCCACGGGTTGTCTGCACCACGTTGGTGGTAAAATAGCTCTGGATATCAAGCGCGTGTTTGTCGACAACACGATCAACCGACAAATCGGGAAACGAAGAGACCCTGTACTCTTTTTTCAACGTCCCGGCAAGGAGATCCTGCTGCACCTCCGTCCATATATCGTCAGCCTCTCCGATAACAAGAACATCCGCATGTTCACGGCACTGCTCTGGAAAGATAGTGACATAGGGTCCGCCAAGCACAACTTTAATCCCTTTTGAACGAAGCGCACCGGCAAGCTGAAATGCAGGCTTGACCGCACCGGTCTGGACGCTGATACCGACAAGATCCCAGTGTCGCTCAAGGGGAACTTTTTCGAAACGAAGATCGCAGATGGTCTGAGTAACGCCCGCCACTTTGAGGGAACTGAGAATCATCAGCGCAAGAGGGGGAATGGCAAATTGAGCACGGCGGATAACATTGCTCAAAAGTGTGTCTTTCAGTGAACTGAACAAACTGTGTCCAGATGAAGCACTGTCCAAAAGAGATGTTCCGTCAACACCACTGTCCGCCTGAATAAAAACCAGCAATACCTGCTTGTCATGCCCCATATCATCCTTCATCAGTTAATTCTTCCCTGTACGCGCAAGTTCCTGCAGTTTTTTCAGCTCAAGCAGTGCCTCAATAGGGGTAAGCCGATCAAGATCAATTGACTCAAGAGCAGTTCGGAGAAGGGCATCAGACTCTTCAAAAAGACTGATCTGCAGGCTTTGGACTTTAGAGGGCCTGTCAACGGGAATTTCAATATCACGCTTTTCCATCCCAGCCAGTATCTCTCTGGCTCGGGTTATAACCTCAGCGGGCATACCTGCCATTTTAGCCACCTCTATACCGTAACTGTTGTCAGTTGAACCCCTGACAATTTTGCGTAAAAAAATAACAGTATCAGCGGTCTCAACGACAGTGGCATTGTAGTTCACAACACCCGAGAGACGAGTTTCAAGTTCGGCAAGCTCATGGTAATGCGTTGCAAAAAGAGTCCTGGCCTGAATGGAGTGTGCTATATATTCGCTCATCGACCATGCGATCGACATGCCGTCAAACGTACTTGTTCCCCTTCCGATTTCATCAAGCAGCAGGAGACTGCCGGTTGTGGCGTTGTTGAGAATGCTGGCGGCTTCATTCATTTCAACAAGAAAGGTACTTTCACCGGAGGTAATGTTGTCTGAAGCGCCAACCCTTGTAAATATCCTGTCTACAAGCCCGATTTCAGCCCGCTCGGCCGGAACAAAACTACCGGCTTGAGCAAGCAGCACAATAAGGCCTGTCTGGCGCAGAAATGAGCTTTTTCCAGCCATATTCGGACCGGTTATGATCAGCATTTTCTGCTTTTCATCCATCAAACAGTCATTCGGCACATAGGGCTCATCGGCACTCATCATTCTTTCAAGTACCGGATGACGTCCATTGACAATAACAAGCTTTTCATCTGCCTTGATCTCCGGCTTGCAATAGCCGTATTCTGAAGCGGAGAGCCCAAACGAACAGAGAGAGTCAATTTCAGCGATAATCACGGCATTTTCCTGTATGGCAGAAGCGTGCTCAGCTATCATCGCACAAAGATCATGGAAGAGCTGCGCTTCCAGAACCAGGCTTTTCTCCTCGGAATTGAGAATCTTTGCCTCATACTCTTTCAACGCGGGAATGGTATAGCGCTCGGCATTGACCAGTGTCTGCTTTTTTTCATAATAAGCGGGAACCTTATCGCGATTGGCATGGCTTATTTCGATATAGTAGCCGAAAACCTTGTTGAAACTCACCTTCAGGGATGAAATCGAGGTACTGGCACGCTCCTGCTGCTGAATCTCCATAAGACGATCCTTGGCAGTCGAGGCAATAGAACGAAGCTCATCAAGATCAGCATGATAACCCATGCGGATATAACCGCCGTCACGCATTGATGCGCCTGACTCAGGATCAATCGCTTCCTCAATTCGCCCGGCAAGTTCCTGGAGAGGAGACAGCGAGGATGCAAGAACCCGTAGCCTTGGCGATCCTGCATCCTGAAGCAGCTCTTTAAGGAGGGGAATTATAGAAAGTGATATCCCGAGCTGTCGGACCTCCCTCGGAATGGTGCGGAAGGTTGCAATACGCGCCAGAGAGCGCTCAAGATCATTGATACCCGATAACTGTTCAGAAAGGCCATTGCGCAATGCACTCAACTCGACGAGTTCCTCAACGGCATCAAGGCGCTGCCGGATATCCTCAATTCTTTTCAGAGGCCTCTGCAGCCATCGCCGGATAAGGCGTGCACCCATTGGATTTCGCGTACGGTCCATCACCTGAAGAAGGCTGCCGTTCAAGGTGCCATCCTGCATGGAAGAGATGATTTCAAGATTTCTCTTCGTCTGCAGATCGAGAGTCATATACTCACTGCTGTGCAACTCACCGATCCGCGTAATATATGCAAGGCTGTTCTGCCTTGTCTCCTCCAGATACTGAAGAATAACACCCGCAGCAACTTTGCCTGCCCGGTTGCCGTCAATGCCAAAGCCTTTCAGGGAGTGGGTCTTGAACTGGCGCGAAAGAACCTCCCCGGTCTGATCTTCACTGAACATCCATGCATCAAGTTCAGTAACAAGAGCCTCACGGGAGAGACCCTTTTTCATCAGTTCCACCCGCTCTTTATCTGCTGAAGAAACGAGGATTTCCGAAGGGTGAAGGGACAGGATAAACTGGGTAAGCTCATCCGGCTGGAACGAGGCAATCCGAAATTCAGCTGTAGTAACATCTATAAAAGCCAACCCGGCCAAAAGCGTCCTGCCCTCTTTGAGAAACGCAACAGCACAAAGGTAGTTGTTGTGACGATCGTCAAGAATCTTGTCGCTGTAGGTAATGCCCGGAGTAACAATATCGGTGATTTCACGCCGGACAATTCCCTTCGCCGAGGCTGGATCTTCAACCTGGTCACAGACAGCCACCTTGAATCCTTTTTTTACCAGTTTGGCAATATACCCTTCACTTGCATGATGAGGGAATCCGGCCATCGGCACTTCAGCCGAACGTTTTGTCAGAACAATATTCAGAGCAGCAGAAACGAGCTCGGCATCTTCGAAAAAGGTTTCATAAAAATCACCGACCCGGAACAGCAGCAAAAAATCGGGGTACCGCTCCTTTACCTCCAGATACTGGCGCATCATGGGAGAGTGCTCTTTCTCGGCAATACCCTTTGCTTTACTCATAGCCTATTCATCTACATTTCTTGTGGTTACAGCAAAAAAAATTACCGCTATAGAACATACAAAAAAGCTTTCTCTCAGTGATAAAAAAAGCCGGAGAATAGTCCGGAATTGTGCTCTTAATCACTCTCTCAACCTGTTCAGACCGGGATACTAAATTGTGCCTTAATAATAAAGGGCACATCTCTTTATTACTGAGATAAACGATGGAAGGCATAACTTTACCTGCGGGCTGAAAAGAACTATCCCTCACAGAACAACTTTAGTTTTGTTGGGGTTCAGGAATCACCCCAACCTACATAGAGGCCCAACAACTCCTGAAGATTATCTCTTCAAGTTCAAATCACCCAAACCGATACATAGATGCACCATATGAAACTTAATAAACAATAGGCGGAATTGCGCTTGCGGGCTTGATATGTGGTTTAGAAAAAAGTATGTTCAGAAAAACGTTTACGGGAAAATGCTTCGATTTTTGAACCTATGGTTTTTCATACAATACTGAGGTTTGTGCACATCGTCTCTTTTGCGGCCTGGTTCGGGACTATTCTTGCTTCGCTCTTTTTCCTGAAAGCCATTGAAAGCAAACTTACAGGCAATGATAACAACACTGCAGAGTATGCCCAGCTGCTGCAGCGGTTTCTCAAGCTGGAAACAAAGGTTGCCGACGTTGCTGTCATAGGAGTCATCCTCTCAGGCATACTGCTTGCCGTTTTGTACCACGGATGGACACTGTGGGTTTTTGTAAAATCCATCCTTATTGTGCTTCAGATTGCCCTGACCATCGGTTATATCATCCGCTCAGTCCGCACACTCACCTATCCATGTTCAACGCAAGATTATAGCAGCTGGTACCGACTCTTTGGAATTTCACTCACCATGTTTGCACTGGTACTTTTTGTCAGCTTTTTTCTTCTCTGAAACCATTCGTGCGATATGCGTTGAGTAATTTGATTTTCAACGAATTAATAGTATATTTGAGACCTTTATCACTAAAATATTTGTATACGATGCAGGCGTTGATCAAGATTTCCGATAAACAATTTCTGGTAAGACAAGGGGATACCCTTTTCGTCCCCAAACAACAAGCTTCAATTGGCGATACCCTGGAGATCAAAACCCTGGCTGCCATTGACGGTGCAAATACAAAACTGAACCCTGCCGGCAGCATTCAGGCAAAAGTTCTTGGTCATGTCAAGGATGACAAGGTCATCGTTTTCAAGAAAAAACGCAGAAAACGTTACCAGTCAAGAAATGGACACCGTCAGCAGATGACCCAGATCGAAATTATTTCGCTTTAAACACAAGTTCAGGATCTTTAACGTTAATTTTTTCTCATGGCTCATAAAAAGGGTGGCGGGTCGACTAAAAACGGTCGCGACAGTAATCCGAAATATCTCGGAGTTAAAGCTGCAGGAGGTTCCACTGTAGCTGCAGGCACAATCATTGTTCGTCAGAGAGGCACCGTTATCAAGCCGGGCGACAATGCAGGATTAGGACGTGATCACACGATATTTGCTCTCGCTGATGGTGTTGTTACCTTCCGTAACGGGCGCAATAACAAGAAAAAGGTCAGCATCCTTCCTTGCTAATACTACTGCAATGAATTAAGCTTCTACGATAAAAAAAGCCGCCTTTTTTGAGGGGGCTTTTTTTATTATATGGTCATTATGGTCACAAGAACTTCTGAACATTATAAATAAACATTTATCTCTTATGAAAATCACCGTTATCGGAGCCGGAAATGTAGGCGCTACTGCAGCTCTCCGCATTGCTGAAAAACAGCTCGCAAAAGAAGTCGTCCTGATTGATATCGTCGAAGGAGTTCCGCAAGGCAAGGCTCTTGACATGTATGAATCGGGACCCGTCGGCCTTTTCGATACCCATGTTACGGGTTCCAATGATTATAAAGATTCCGCTGACTCCGACATCGTTTTGATTACTGCCGGTCTTGCAAGAAAACCCGGAATGACAAGAGAGGATCTCCTGAATAAAAATGCCTCGATTATCAAAGAGGTTACAACCCAGGTCATGAAATACTCTTCGAATCCGATCATCGTGATGGTTTCAAACCCTCTTGATGTGATGACCTATGTGGCACAGGCAACCAGCGGACTTCCGAAAGAGCGGGTTATCGGCATGGCCGGTGTTCTTGACACAGCGCGCTTCAAAAGCTTTATTGCAGAGGCACTGGATGTCTCCATGCAGGATATCAGTGCATTGGTACTCGGCGGACACGGTGACTCCATGGTACCGGTCGTGAATTATACCAATGTCGCGGGTATACCGCTGACTGAACTGCTGCCACAGGATAAAATCGATGCACTTGTTGAGCGGACGAGAAACGGAGGTATTGAAATTGTCAACCATCTGAAAACCGGCTCTGCATTCTATGCACCTGCAGCTTCTGCTGTAGAGATGATTGAGGCTATCGTTAAAGACCGCAAACGCATTATCCCCTGCACAACCCTTCTTGAGGGTCAGTATGGCATCAAGAATGTTTTCTGTGGGGTCCCGGTTAAACTCGGAAAAAACGGCGTCGAACAGATTCTTGAAATCAAGCTCTCTTCGACAGAACTTCAGGCACTCCAGCAATCGGCTGCCATTGTTGAGGAAAACTGCAAAAGCCTTGCTTCTATTTTAGCTTGAAGTCTGAAACGTTGTTGATATAATTCTATAAATGAGAAAAGCGGCTGTAAAGCCGCTTTTTTCATAGTCAGGTGTCCCCCATTACACCTGACAAATCTCACTGGCGTGAGAGGTTTCATAGATAAAGAAACAACTCCCGTGCCAAAAGTATATAAATTTCGTCTCTCATCGCATATATCTCACATTAAAACAATGACTTAGAAATAATTTGAGTTCGAAAAGCAAGAAAACGCAATGAGCGGCATATTGTCTCATTTTATTGCCAACATCTCTTCTCTCTATGCAAATGTGGAACACTGTCTCAAAATTGAGACAACAGAAATTCAGCGTTGATAGAGCTCCGGCTCTTCATGCGTGAGACAGTGAATAGCTCCAAGCCCCCAGACAAGATCAGAACAATCAATACCAACAACATTTCTGCCGGGGAAACATTTCTGAAGTATTTCCAGAGCTATCAGGTCCTGAGAGCAGCGGTAGGTCGGTACAAGAACAACTGTATTGGCGATATAGAAATTTGCATAACTGGCGGGCAGGCGATCGCCGTTGAAACAGACCGGAGAGGGCATGGGTAGTTTCAACACCTTCAATGGATTGCCACTGAGATCAGTATAGCTCTGCAGCCTTTGGTAATTCTCCTGCAACGCCGCATAGTTCTCGTCAGAGGGATTTTCTTCAAGAGCGATAACAATGGTCGTTTCATTGACAAATCGAGCCATATCGTCCACATGGCCGTCCGTATCGTCGCCAACAATACCATCGCCAAGCCAGAGAACTTTTTCGATACCAAGATAACGCCCGAGTTCACGCTCGATATCCTCCCTTGTCAGGGAAGGATTGCGGTTAGGATTGAGAAGACAGGCCTCGCTCGTGAGGAGAAGTCCTTTTCCATTCACATCAATGGAACCTCCTTCAAGAACCATTCCGGGAGAAACTATATCCAGCTGCTGCAACGATGCAATTCTTTCAGGAACAGCACGATCTTCATCATAAGGCTTATACTTTTCACCCCAGGCATTGTAATCCCAATTGACGATAATTTTCTCAACACGGCCAGCTGTGCGGCGGAAAACAAAATTCGGGCCATGATCGCGGCACCAGGTATCATTGGTAGGAATCCGGTGCAGAAAAATACGCTCCAATTGAATCTCGTGATGGCGGGAATTGCGAAGCAGTGCAGATACCTCACGCTCCATCGCCTCATCAAGAACATTGATATGCACCTCCTCAGATGAACTCAGCCACGAAATAATTTCAACAAACACTGCAGGAATCGGGCCAAAATTTCCGGGCCATGTTTCAAGCCTGTGAGGCCAGGAAAGCCAGGTTGCCTTATGCAATGCCCACTCAGGAGGCATGAAATAACTAGACTCTGTCATAAAAACTCAATCAGCTCAGGGATTTGGCAGAAATTTCTCTTATTCGCGTAATTCGCTGCAGCACCGGTGGATGCGAATAATTGAGAAAGACATAGAGTGGATGGGGTGTCAGGTTCGACAGGTTATTGCGTGACAACTTTTTCAGAGCATCGGCAAGAGAAGCACCTCTATCGAACGTTGTTACAGCAAAATAATCAGCCTCATACTCATGCTTTCGTGAAAGAGCCTGTATAACAATAGAAAGAATCCACTCCACAGGGCTATAGAGCAGCGAAAAGAAGATCAAGCTCCCATAGACAGAGATATCGTGCATGAAAAACGCATCAAACAACGCACGGTTATTCATGAACAGGGAGAGCAGAAAAAAAAGAACACCAAGATTTCCCATACTGAGAATCATGTTGACGATAATGTGCTTTTTTTTGAAATGACCTATTTCATGGGCAAGAACGGCAACAAGTTCATGGACGGGATGAGCCGTAATAAGCGTATCGAAAAGAGCAATCCTCTTGCGCTTTCCAAAGCCGGTAAAAAAAGCGTTTGCCCTGGCAGAACGTTTGGATCCATCAAGAACATAAATACCTGTAAGAGGGAAGCGCACCTTATCGGCATATTGCATAATGGCGCTCTTCAGCTCTCCCTCTTCAAGCGGAACAAACTTGTTGAACAGGGGCATAATCCAGGTTGGAGCAACATACTGAAGCACAAGAGAGAAGAGGGTAATTCCACCCCAGGCCCATACCCAGGCCATCGGCCCGGTTTCCTGAAAAAACCAGAGCACCGCAAAAAGGAGAGGAGTGCCGATAAGAAGAGTAAGTAAGAGCGTTTTGAGGATATCAGCAGCAAAAACTTTTGGAGTGGTTTTATTAAACCCGAATTTCTCTTCGATGACAAAGGTTTTATAGAGGCTGAAAGGAAGATCGATCAAGGATTGCATCAGCAGCAAAAGACCTATATAGAGCACCCCTGTTGCGATCGGATAAAATCCGAACCCTCTTAAAAAATGGTCCAGCAGATTAAATCCACCTAGAAACCAGAAAAGAAGAAGCACAGAAAGATCTACAGTTGCACCAAACAATGAAAAAACGGTTGAAACACGCAGATAGTCCCGTGATTTACTGTAAGCATCCTCATCATAGACTCCCGTGAACTCAACAGGAAGCGGGGCTCCAGCCGCCTTGAGATTGAGCAGTTCCGAAACCAGTTTCACCAGAAAAGTAATGACGAGCGTAAAAAAAACAACGAATCCAAAAATGTTCATAACAAGCAGTGAAAATTTATAACACAAGAACGGTCAACAATCCAGGGCCGCTCATAACTCTTTATTCGTCAAGAAACCTCTTCTGCAAATCCCCATAGGTCTCGATACGCCGGTCACGCAAAAAAGGCCAGTGCGTCCTGTAATATTCTATGCGACTTCTGTCGCACTCTGCAAGCAGAACTGTTTCATCGAGATGCGAGGCTTCAGTCATGATTTGCCCAAAGGGATCACAGACAAAACTGTTTCCCCAGAATTCCAGCTCCCCTTCTGTTCCGACACGGTTCGCTGCAGCTACAAAGACACCATTGGCTACAGCATGGCTCATCTGTATAGTTTTCCATGCCTCTTGCTGGGTTCGGCGCACTTCCGTGGAGTGCTCTGTGGTTGACCACCCGATTGCTGTAGGATAAAACAGAATTTCCGCCCCTTTAAGCGCCGTCAGCCTTGCAGCTTCAGGGTACCACTGATCCCAGCAAATCAAAACGCCAATCGTGGCATAGCGTGTTTTAAAGACCTTATAGCCAAGGTCTCCCGGTGTAAAATAAAATTTTTCGTAAAATCCGGGATCATCGGGAATATGCATTTTACGGTACTTGCCAAGAATGGCACCACCGGCATCAATAACAGCTGCAGTATTGTGATATAACCCCCTTGCCCTTGCTTCAAAAACCGAGGCAACAAGCACCACCTCAAGCTCACGCGCAAGCTCCTGCATCACCTGAATTGATGGACCGGGGACCGTTTCAGCATAGTCAAAGGCCTTATAATCCTCTGTCTGACAAAAATAGAGCGTCGTAAAGAGTTCCTGTAAACAGATAATCCGCGCACCTCGAGAGGCCGCTTCCCTTATTTTTTCACAGGCTTTGAGAAGATTTTCTGCCGGATCACGCCGAGCGGAGGTTTGAACGAGCGCAATGGTAACCGTATCGGAATGCATAGAAAAAGAGCGATTACTTTATAAGAAGGCCGGCAGACAAAAGAATTCCGTGTATAGTCATCAGCTTTCCTGTACCGGCAAGAACATTGTTCAGTTCCTTTCCCTCGCTTGCATAGAGCACCTTGATCATCCTGAACGCAAGGGGCAACGAGAGAAAAGAGAGCAGACCCCATGGCGAAAAGCCATTCAGCAAAAGAAAAACGGGAACACAATAAGCGACAACCGTCAATGCAATATAAAGTCTCCGCGCCCACTCAGCTCCAATACGGGCAGGCAGGGTCATTTTTCCAACCTTACGGTCAGTGGCAATGTCACGAATATTGTTGACAAGAAGAATATTGACGGAAAAAGAGCCAGGAGCAACAGCCGCAAGAAGCACTGGAAATGAAAGGCTGAGAGCCTGCACATAGTAAGTGCCGGCAACGGCGACAATCCCGAAAAAAATAAATACAAATACATCTCCAAGGCCGGAATAGGCTATCGGATAAGGTCCCCCGGTATAAGCCCAGGCAAACAGAAGAGAGAGCATCCCGATAAGGAGAATCGGCCACCCGGCAGTGTAGACAAGATAGAGCCCAAGCAGAAACACAGTGCCAAGCAGCACAACCGACACCTGTATCATCGTCTTTTCACTGATAATACCGGCAGCAACAGTTCTCGTCGGCCCAAGCCTTTCGGCAGTATCAGCTCCCTTGCGAAAATCATAAATCTCATTAATGAAATTGGTCGCCACTTGAATGCCCAGCGCGCAAATAAGGGCTACAAGAGCCGGAAACAAGCGAAATCTACCGGCAGTTGCAGCAAGGGCAGAGCCAAGAATAACAGGTACGGCTCCGGCAGGCAATGTTTTCGGTCGGATTGCAAGCATCCACGCCTGCAAGGATGAAGGTATGGGCAGCGTGGTTTCAGCTGTTTTCAGATGCATTCTTATTTTCCTTTGCCTTTTTGAGGCTGCTGAACGTATGCCTGATCTTTTCGCCAGGTTTGATATAGGTCAGACTGTTGCGCACAGCCATTGCCGCATCACTCAACCCTGTCTGGATAATTTTAAGTTTGCCCGGATAAAAAGCTATATCACCGGCTGCATAGAGCCCGTCAACTGATGTTTTCATATGACTGTCGACAACAAGAGCATTATCGGTCAGTTCAAGATCCCAATCGGCAAGAGGGCCTATGTTGGACTTGAACCCGATCAAAAGAAGCAGGCGATCAGCTTCCACTCTCTGTACTTTGCCACCCTTCGCCCGGAGGTGAACCGCGGTAAGCACCCCGCCTTCGGTATCAACAGAAGTCACTTCGGTATGTAAAAAAACATCAACACTGCCATTTTCCTTAGCCTCAAGAACCTCTCTTGCCGTCTTGCCGTGCCCCTGAAAATCATGCATGCGATGAACAAGAGTCACTTTGGCGGCAGTGTTCAAAAGGCCGATTGTCCAGTCGAGAGCGGAATCACCCCCGCCGACAATGACAACCTTTTTACCTGCAAAATCAACAACATTTTTGACCGCATAAAACACACTTGTACCCTCAAGACAGTCGATATCAGTGAGCTGAGGCAGCTTGCGAGGCGTAAAAGCCCCCAAACCAGCAGCTATAAGCAAAGCCCTCGAGAGGAATACCCTGCCTGAGGAGACGGTAACCTCAAAGGTTCCATCAGCAAGTTTCCGATAGAGGGTAACCGTTTCGCCAAGAACAACTTCCGGATTATATCTTTCCGTCTGCTTCCATAAGCTCTCAACCAGACCGGCAGCAGGAACTTCCTGAAACCCGGCAACATCATAAATATGTTTTTCAGGATAGAGCGCTGCAAGCTGTCCTCCAAGTTGAGGCATACTTTCAATAATCCGGCAGCTGATATTGTTCATCCCGCACTGGAATGCAGCAAAAATGCCGGTAGGACCGCCACCAACGATGGTGAGATCACGGATCTCTTCACCGCCATCAAAATAAAGTTTATTTATGGTCATTGGTTCGAGAATACCGGATTACTGGATATTGTCCTGTCCTGGAGCTTTTTCAGACCCCGAATTTTTCAGATAAATCATTCCTTCAGGATCAACCATGCCATAAAGGATGGTCATCAGATGCCCTGCAGCATCAAGCTCGTGAATCTCGACATGTATTGCATCCCGTTTGCGGACCTGGTTTCCTTCGTTATCCTTGAAATAAAAAAGAGCCTTGACGCCTCCATGGGGAGTGGTTCCCTCAAACTGGTAGTTACCGTCCTCCAGTTCGTCAAGAGCGCAACCTGCTGAAGAGGAATCTATAGGACAGGAAGCACACTGGGAGTAAAAGCCTTCGGCTGAATCAGCAAATTCACAAATGGGAAATTTCATAATCTCTCTGTTATTTTCGTCAGGATACTGGTGCCTGCAAATATATACATTTAAAAAATATTGTTGTAGAGTTGGAAGTTTATTGATTTCTTATGTCTCGGATTTCAACAACGGAATTAAGCTCTATACGGAATGTTAGCAAAGCGGATCATACCATGTCTTGATGTTCGTGACGGACGGGTAGTAAAAGGAATAAATTTCGAAGGACTGCGAGATGCCGGTTCCATCCTCGAACAGGCACGGTTTTATAACAATGAACTGGCTGACGAACTGGTTTTTCTTGATATTTCAGCATCACTTGAATCCCGTAAAACAACACTGGAAGAGGTGTTGAAAGTTTCCGGAGAAATTTTCATTCCTCTCACTGTTGGAGGCGGCATAAACTCAGTTGAACGCGCCAAAGAGGTTTTTCTGCATGGTGCCGACAAGGTTTCTGTAAATACAGCGGCTGTCAACGATCCGGCACTCATCACCCGCATTGCTGAAAAATATGGTTCACAAGCCGTTGTGGTTGCCATAGACATCAAAAAAATAGGTAACGATTACCTCGTTCATACCCACTCCGGGAAAACACCGACCCGCTATGAAGCACTTGAATGGGCGCATATTGTGCAGGAACTCGGTGCAGGTGAAATCCTTTTGACCAGCATGGACAGGGATGGCACAAAAGAGGGGTATGATAACGATATTCTCAGCAGGGTATCAACGTCTGTTCATATTCCAGTCATCGCATCCGGTGGAGCCGGCAGTCTGGAACACCTCTATGATGGCTTTACCAAAGGCCACGCTGACGCGGCTCTTGCAGCATCCATATTCCACTTCCGGCAGCACTCCATCCGTGAAGCGAAAGAATATTTACGGGAAAGGGGCATTGCTGTCAGACTGTAAACAACCCGCCTTACCTTACTCTTCCTCAAGCCGTCTGCGGATGCCCTGCAACTCCTGACGACGTTCGGCCGTCGTTTCAGGATATGATAACTTCATATCCTGAAACGTCTTAACAATAAGGCTGGAAACAATAAGCCTTGCATTTTGTTTATCGTCAGCCGGCACAATGTACCATGGTGCATGTTTTGTGCTGGTTGCGCCAATGCATTCCTCATAGGCATGCATATACTCCTTCCAGTATTTTCGCTCTTCAAGATCTGCGATACTGAATTTCCAATTCTTTGCCGGTGCATCTATTCTATCCAGAAATCTTTTCCGCTGCTCCTCTTTTGAAAGGTGGAGAAAAAATTTCACAATCCTTGTCCCGTTCCTATAGAGATGATTCTCCATGTCGATAATTGATCGAAAACGGCTATCCCAAACCTTCTCTCCAATCAGCTCATCCGGTATACCCTGCCCGGCCAGTATTTCAGGATGTACCCGAACAATAAGCACCTCTTCATAATAGGAGCGGTTAAATATCCCGATATGGCCTTGCTCCGGTAAAGAACGGTAACTCCTCCATAGAAAATCGTGATCAAGCTCCTCGGTCGAAGGATGCTTGAAACTGAACACCTGACACCCCTGGGGATTAACGCCGGACATCACATGCTTGATGACCCCGTCTTTTCCTGCAGCATCCATGGCCTGAAAAATAAGCAGCACGGCATACCGGTTATCAGCATAGTGAATCTGCTGCAGCTTGCTCAACTGCTCGACATGAGTGGCAAGCATCTCTTTATACTCTTTTTTTGAACTGTACACCGGATCGACAAGCGTAGGCCGTTTTCCAAGATGTACCTTTTCACCTTCATGAATCCGAAGAGCTTCAAGATCAAACCGCATAGCAATGAGATTGAGAATTTTACACTAAAACCGCTTTAGAAATATACCTGAAGAATCAGGAGAAGCGGAGGTTTTTTTAAGCCAATTTTAAGTTTCAGCTTATTCTTCTTTAAGAATCAAGAAGCTACCTTATGAAGCCAGTAACATCACAGTTACATCAACGGGAAATATTACTTAAATTTACTGAGACTATGAAGACGGGATCCTTGAAAACCTGGGCCACCCCTTTTGCAACCGGAGCATTTACTATTTCAGCAGTCACAGGGCTTCTGATGTTTTTTCATATTGAAATCGGCATGGTTGAACCAGTGCACAAGTGGTTAAGCTGGCTCCTGGTTGGCAGTATTCTTGTTCATATACTCTCAAACTGGAAACAGTTCACCGTATACTTGTCACAAAATGCCGGCAGAGGAGTTATTGGTGCAGCAATAGCGGTTACCATTCTTTCACTGCTGCCTCTCTTCGGACAGAACAAAAAAGAGCATGGAAAAGAACATCAGGGAAAAATTGCCTTACAGGCACTTGAATCATCATCACTGGAAACGGTTGCGCTTGTTGTAAAAACAACACCACAGCAACTTGTTGAGAAGCTTGAAAAAAGCGGCATCACTGTAAAAGACAAATCATTGACGGTTAAGGAAATTGCAAAAATCAATGGTAAAATCGACAAAGCAGTGCTTGGTGTTCTCCTGGAGCAAACAAGGGGTTCCGCATCGAAAGAGATCGATAATGATTAATAGTTAAAACCAGAGCACATGAGACTTCTTATTATCGAAGATGAACCTGGAATAGCCGGTTTTCTCAAAGATGGACTTGAGGAAGAGTACTTTGCCGTCGATGTTGCTTACGACGGTAAAAGCGGTCTTGATCATGCCATGACCAACGAGTATGACCTGATCATCATTGACTGGATGATTCCTGTCATAAGCGGCATAGAAGTATGCCGGCAGATACGCAAATCAGGAAGTGTGGTGCCGATAATGTTTCTGACAGCAAAAGACACCCTGGAAGATGTGCTGTTCGGCCTTGAAGCCGGAGCTAATGATTACATAAAAAAACCATTTGCCTTCGAAGAGCTGCTTGCACGAATCAGGGTCCAGCTCAGAAGTAAACATCAGGGTGACGACTCGTTACGTGCCGGTCACCTGAACATCAATCCGGGAACCCATCAGGTATTCTACGAAACGAGCGAAATAACTCTCACTCCCAAGGAGTTTGCCCTGCTTGAATACCTTGTCCGCAATAAAGAGAAGGTGTGTACCAGAAGCCGCATCATCGAACACGTCTGGGACATCCATTTTGATTCAGATACCTCGGTGATTGATGTCTATATCACCTTTTTGCGCAGAAAACTTGAACATGCAGGATGCGGAAACCTCATTCAAACCATTCGAGGTGTAGGCTATATCATTCGTGAATCCTGAAGTAAAACGCATGAATAGAGAAGTAAAGCATGTACTCAGGAATACCGCCATCCGCTTAAAGAAATGGACGGTCATGAGTTTGCGCAACCGTATAGCCTTATACTATACCATTGCCACAGCATTTCTCATTGCCCTTGTCTTTGCGATACTTTATTTCATGGTTGAAAGCATCGTTTATAAGCAATTCGATGACGAAGTCAACAATGAGGTTTCTGAAGTTTTTGCAGATGCACACGTAACAAGTCACGATTTCACAAGTTTCTCGCGCTTTAAAACTTTTATTGACGATACAGCAGTCAATTCCAGCGAGGCAAAAAAAGATCCGAAAGAAGCAGCAAAAGTTGACACTGAATTTATTCAACTGGTCAACACCGAGGGAGAGGTCATCAATAAATCAAATAATCTTGCCCGGAACGTCCTGATATTCAAACCCGGAGAAACAAAAACGATCTACTTCAACAGCACTATCAACAATTCAACGATTCGTCAGGGACAGCTTCCTCTTCTCACTCGCGATGGCATCATCAAAGGATATCTCATTGTTGCGGTCCCCATGAAAAAAGCAATCATTGTCCTGCAAGACCTGGAAACCGTTTTTCTATTTTCATTTCCCACAATTATTCTTACGCTTTTTGTCCTTACGCGGTTAATTGCCGGAAAAAGTATACTCCCCATCGAAAATGTTATTGCAACTGCTGAAAAAATGACGCAGGCAAATCTTAGTCAACGTATTGGGCTTCCCTATCATCATGATGAATTGTATCGCCTGGCATCAACCATAAACGCCTTGCTTGACAAGATGCAGGATGCTTTTCAGCGCGAAAAACATTTTACAGCCGATGCTTCACACGAGTTGAAAACACCGCTTGCTGTGGTTAAAGGCACCCTGGAAGTTCTGGTTCGCAAACCGCGAGAGAGAGAACAGTACGAAAACAAAATTCAGTTCTGCCTAATGGAATTAAACCGCATGGCACGACTGATTGAACAGCTTCTGATGCTTGCCCGATTCGAAAGCAACAAAATAAATCCACATATCGAGGAGGTATCGCTCCCCCTTGCTCTCGAGGCTGTTACGGCAAGACTTCAGCCTGTTGCTTTGGAAAAAGAGATCGAACTCAAGGTTACGGGCATGGCAAAAGCGACAGTAACTGCGGACAGTGCAATGCTTGACATGATTCTTGAAAATATTCTTTCAAATGCAATCAAGTATTCTCCGGCCGCATCTGTTGTAACAATAACCGTAGAGCAAAAAGAGAGAAAAATCATGTGCAGTATTACAGATCAGGGAATAGGGATTCCTGAAGAAAAACTGCATGCTGTTTTTGAGCGGTTCTACCGGGTTGATGAGTCAAGAAACTCCGGCACAGGAGGATTCGGGCTGGGATTGTCTATTGTAAAAAGACTTGCAGATCTGCAAAAGATAACGGTATCAGTGAAAAGCGAAAAAAACCTCGGCACTACCTTTTCCCTGACATTTCCTTCCACGTAACCATTATTCAAACCCAGGGCGCAACCGCAACTTACCCACCGACAAAGAAAGCTCTTTCAGCGACATCGGAGATACCTTCAAGTTTCCCATACCATGGCGGAGCGACGATTTGCCCAGTTTTTGAGGCTTAATTACATAGCAGAGCGCAGTTAATCCTCTGAGCCAGGAGGATTATAGGGGAGTGTGAAAAAGAATCTGCTTCCGCAGTCCTTTACTGATTCAACTCGTATAGCTCCGCCCAGCATTTCTACGAATGCTTTGGAAATGCTCAATCCGAGCCCATAGCCTTCATATTTTCGGACTGAGGAGTCCTGAACCTGCAGAAAACGATCGAAAATCCTCTCTCGCATATCAAAAGGAATACCGATTCCTGAATCAATAACATAAAATTCAAGAAAAAGATCTTTTCGAGAGTATCCGAAATCAATAGATCCAGAGCTCGTAAATTTAAGGGCATTCTGGATAAGGTTTGTCAATATCTGGATCAGCTTTGCACTGTCTGTTGTAATGATGCTTGCTCCATCAGGAAGTCCCACTGTACAATGTAAACCTATCCCTTTTGTTTTGGCTTCATGTTTGAAAAAAGCATTGAGTTCACGCAACAATTCGTTGACCGGAGTTTCACTGATCTGCACCCTGAGCTCGCCAGATTCTATACATGAAATATTACCAAGGTCATTAATGAGATGAAGTAACCGCTGGCCACTTCGATGAATAAGGTCAATATATTCGACCTGTTCCTCACTGGAGAGAAGACGAGTTTTCAAAAGCTCTGAAAAGCCGATAATACCAGTCATCGGGCTACGTATTTCATGACTGATATGGGCCAGAAACTCCGTTTTCAACCGGTCGTTTTCCTCAACTTTTTCTTTTGCTGCAGTCAATTCACTCAACTGCAGCTTCAACTGATTTTCAGCAAGCTTTCGATCGGTGATGTCATCAAAAATTGCTACGCTGTACCCCTTTTTTGGGCTGTAGAGCGAACTGCTATACCATTTGTTTAATTCTTTGAGGAAGATTTCGAAATGATCGGGTATTCCAGATTCGACCACCCTTATATGTTTTGCAAGAAACTCCGGATTTGACTCAGAGATTCCAGGAAGCACTTCAGATATGCTCCGACCAACAACGTTCCTTAACCCGGTCAGTTGCTCATAACCATCATTGATTTCCTCATGGATAAAATCAACAGGTTGACCATCTTCGATAACCATCCGGCAGTATGCGTAACCACTTCGCATGCCTTCGATAATTTTACGATGATGAGTTTCGAAGACTATTGATCCTTGTTTTTTCGACATTGAGGCATTTTTTGGTTCAGGACAACTTAACTGATGCTTTGTCATGTTCACTTGCCTCCTGACAGCTAGTCACGATTGTGACGTTGAACGAAATACTACGAACTACTCCAGTGTTCAACAATCACCAGTTCATCCATAATACATATAATATGTATACAAAAAGACAACTATTCGCGTCAATTAAATATCATGCGCTTTTTTTACATACGCCTCGTATATGATCAGACGTTTATCCTCAGCCGCGGCGCAACAAGGATAGTACTGCTTTCTAAAACTTAACATGGAGTGGCAAGTGTGTTGTGCGATGGATGCCGGGAACTATCGGCTAATGCCAAAAAAACTTGCTGTCGGCATGGTTTCGGGTAGGATATAAATGTAGCCGTTTGCTGTATCAAATAAAGGACTGAGTACGTTCTGGTAAAATTCCTTTGTCGTATTAACACACCCAAAGGTTACCCTGTGGTCTTTTATATTCTTTGACTGCATTTGACTCAGCCGTGATGCTTCAGATTTACCCGCAGGAACAGCGTGTATTGCCAGAGCCGCTTCAAAGTCAATCCAGAGCACCTTTCCACCATCTAAATTAAGCCCGTGTCGCAACAGAAACCTGCCGGCTGCGGTGGTACGATCTTTTAGCGGTATCTGGGAAAGCTTAAGGTTTCCAGTTCCAGGGGTTGTCAAGTCGCCAACTGCAAGGCCCAGGAGAACGGCAGTAAGAGCGATTATTCGACCGTCTTTGTCAAACACAAAGAGTTTCGCCTGTTTTTTGTCAACGATTACAAACGGCATTCCGTGATTGTCATTGTTCCTGACCACCCAGTCTGTAACAAGAAGCACATCATCCGATTTTTTCTCGGATCCCAAAAAAGCACTTTTTCCTTTCTCTTCCTTTTCAACTGAGGGTGAAAATATGGTCAGACTCAGCACAATGAGCACGAGAGAAAAAAATGTATGGCGGGAAAACTTCATACGACTTTTTTAAGTGCTGAGTGAAATCAGTTGGCAGTGGGCAGTTGGTAGTCGGCTGTCGGCTGTGAGTACTTACTTGCCAAGTGAGGAATGAGTGCTGGGTTTAAAGAGATATCCCTCTCAGGAGTTCGGAATGAGAGAGAGTGAAGAGGAGCCTGGCCTGATATAGCTCTGTTGGTCATTGTTTCAGGCGTTTAATTGCTTCTCTGGCTTGCGGGAGACCACGATCGGCAGCTAATTTATACCATTGCAGGGCGTCTGTTTTGCTTGCTGTTACTCCTTCTCCCTTTTCGATCATCACGCCTAAGTAATACTGTGCGTTGGGGTTGCCTTGCAGTGCTGAAAAACGATACCATTTCATGGCTTCGACATTGTTTTTCAAGACACCAAAACCGTTAGAGAACATCCAGGCGAGATGACACTGGGCATGCGCATTGCCCTTATCTGCAGCCAGTCGGTACCATTTGACTGCCTCAGCGTTGTCTTTTTTGACTCCCTCACCGTTATAGTACATCCATCCAAGGTTGTACTCTGCGACAGCAAGCTTCTGCAAGGCTGCAAACCGGTACCATTTGACCGCTTCAGCGCTGTTTTTAGTGACGCCCTGACCCTTGTAGAGCATGGCCCCGTAGTTGAACTGACTGATTGCAAGGCCATTTTGAGCCGCCATCCGGTACCACTTCGCTGCTTCTGTATAGTTTTTCGGGACTCCCTCTCCATTATAACAGGCGTTGGCGAGATTAAACTGAGCCTGTGACAGACCCTTTTCGGCGGCTATCCGATAGTGCTTTACTGCTTCTGTAAAGCTTTGTGCAACTCCCTGGCCCTGATAGTACATCCATCCGAGATTGTAATGACCAACCGCTAATCCTTGTGCTGCCGCCAGACGAAACCATTTTTGAGCTTCAGTATAATTTTGTTTAACTCCTTCGCCTTTGTAGTACATCAATCCAAGATTGGACTGGGCCAGTGATAATCCCTTGTCAGCCGCCTGACGATAGTACTTTACCGCCCTGACGTAGTCCTGCTTGACGTTAAGGCCCTGATATAATATTTCAGCAATGCTGTATTGAGCTTGTGGAAGACCTTTCACCGTCGCGTCATAATACCATTTCAACACTTCCTTATCGTTCTGATCAAATGCCTGTGCCGGATTGTTGTAGTATCCGACACTGAAATCATAGTAAGGCTTCATACGCCCCTGTTCGGCGGCCAGACGATACCATCTGGATGCTGTAACTATGTTACGCGGAACCCCGCGACCATCCTGATACAAGACACCCAAATTGAACTGGGCCCTTACAAACCCGCGCTGAGCAGCTAAACTGTACCATTTCAGAGCCTGGACATCGCTTTGCGGGACACCCTGACCCATTGAGTACATCCATCCGAGGCTGTACTGGGCAATTGGAAGATTACGGGCCGCCGCAAGAGTGTACCAGCGAACAGCTATCGTATCATTTTGGGGAACACCAAGACCACGTTCGTACATCGAGCCGAGGTTATACTGAGCCATTGCCATTTGCTGCGCGGCAGCCAGACGATACCAGCGAACGGCTTCAGTATAGTTTTTAGGAACTCCCTCCCCCATCTCATACATGGCTCCGAGATTGTTCTGAGCAACTGCAAAACCCTTTGCCGCCGACCGAAGATACTCCTTCAAGATCTCACCGGCGCTCGAGGTTATCCCATCACCGGTGGAGGATATGATTGCATAATTCGGGCGAATTGCAATATCAGTCTGCGCTGCTGCAAGCCGGTACCATTGCACTGCCAGATCGAAGTTTTGCGGAACTCCCAGACCGCGCTCGTACATGATGCCCAGATTGTATTGAGCCTTTGCAAACCCATGCTGTGCAGCCAGACGGTACCATTTAACGGCCTCCTGATAGTTTTTAGTGACTCCCCTGCCATTGGCATACGCTTCCCCAAGATTGTTCTGACCAAGGGCAATTCCAGAAGCCGCCATAAGCCGAAACGTTTTTACAGATTCGACATCGTTATTTTTTTCTAAAACATTGTCATTCTTGATTACCCCGCAATTGAATTGAGCCTGAACAACGCCCTGTTCAGCAGTTAGATGAGGGTTTTCTATGGGAATGGTTGAAATCTCAGCCCTTAGCGATGTAAAAAAAAGGAGAACTGAAATAACGGAGAACAGGAGCTTTTTCATGAATAACCGGCATTTTCAAATCGATTGCACTCAAAATAAGCTGTAACCTCTTTTATTGTGTTCATTACAAGGAATTATTGTTCAAGAGCCGGAGCTGTGTAGAGCGTAACGAAATTACCTCCATGACTCTTCGATGCATTCATGGCATCTTCAGCATTTTTCATAAGAGTCAGTTCATTCTCCCCATGATCGGGAAATACAGCGATACCAATACTGCATGTAATATTGATAAGATGACCATCAATGTCGAAAGGCTCTTGTATGGCTTTCAGGATTTTCTCTGCAATGAAAACAGCATTTGCTGTTTCAACAATCGGGGACGCCAGCACAACAAACTGATCACCTCCAAGACGAGCCAGAGTATCGCTGCTTCTCTGCAGGATTCCGAGAGTACGGACTGCAACCTGCTGGAGCAGCAAATCACCAATTCCATGAGAGAGTACTTCGTTAACGGCCGGGCTTTTATCAAGATCAAATATCATCAACGCCGCTTTCGTTTTGCTCCGTCGACACAGGCCGGTAAACATGTTTATCCGCTCCGTGAGAAGACGGCGATTTGCAAGACCTTTCAACTGCTCAGCACCATTGTTCCAGGTAATCACATCTCCCTGCGGATTGAGCATGAACATGGCGTATTCTTTGGTAGCATCCAGCAGCAGACGGAAATGTTCTTCACTCAATCGCAGTTTTTCGGTATAATCGCGCAATGCTAAAGTGCGCTCTTCAACGCGCTGATCGAGTTCGCCGTTGAGTTGCTGCAATGCATCTGAAGCCAGCCTCCGTGCAGCGAATTCACGACTGAGCAGAATTAATGACAGCAACAGCAGAAGGCTTCCCCCTACTCCGCCTGCTGCTATTGAGACTATCGAGTATTGCAGGCTTGCAGTAGCGTCAGTGGTGGCCTGCTGAAGAATCCTTGTCTGGCGCTGTTTCATCGTATCAATAAGACTCAGGCTCGTTTTCATCATGTCATTTTCGATATTGCTCGTTATCGATGCCTTGGCGGCATCAAACCCTTTGGCTACCCTCAAATTAATGACGTGCTCCATAAGAAGGATTTTTTTTGAAACAAGCGGAACAAGCGAGCCAAGGGAGCTTAGCAGTACAGGATCACCTGCACTCAATTGACGAAGGTCGAAGAGCTGCTGCTGTATGCCGTCAGGTGAAAGCTCGAAAAAATAGGGTTCGAGATAGTGCTCATCGCCTGTAATGACGTACCCTCTCTCGGTTGTTTCAAGCTCTGTAAGGTGCGTAAGGAGATGTTCAAGGCTGTTGATCGTTTTGAGCGTATGGCTGACTTTCTGGTTACTCTCGATGAGTGTGCTTAAACTGAAAAAAATAAAGGTTCCTGTCCCCAGAATAATGATGACTGCCAATGCGAACGCTATTTTTGAAAGATTGCGATTCACATGTTTTGTTTCCAGCTTTATATCCGTTTTCATGGAGAATCAGTTTTTTTTAAAAAAACACATACTAAAATTAACTATTGTCACGCGCAATAACGATACTGCGAGTTAAATAGTTGGCAGTGGGCAGTGATGAGTTGCAGGAGAGATCCCTCACTGCGTTTCTGGATGACAAAGAGTGGAGTTGACTTAGCTTAAAGGGGATGGACTAAAGGCGAAAGAGAAGCCTTTTTCTTCAAAAAGCAGTACGCATGCATCCACTACAGCCGGATCATAAAGAGTTCCACGGCCTTGCCTGATTTCAGCTAATGCTGCATCAATCCCAAGCTCAGAGCGATAAGGACGACGCGATACCATAGCTTCAATGACGTCTGCCACTGCAATAATTCTTGCCCCAAGCAAAATTTCTTCGCCCTTCAGCCCCTGCGGATATCCGCTGCCATCCATCCTCTCATGGTGCTGCAAGATCAGAAGAGCAATCGGCCAGGGAAATTTGATTTTTTTGATAATGTCATAGCCTGCCTCGGTATGGGTTTGAATCAACAGATATTCGACCTTGCTGAGCTTTGCCGGCTTCGTTAAAATTTCAACCGGAATACTGATTTTCCCTACATCATGAATAGTTGAGGCCAACTCAATACCATGGATAGTTTCTTCCGATAAACCAAGCTCCCTTGCAATCGCCGGGGCCAACTGTCCGACACGACGCATGTGACCGGCAGTATATTCATCACGGGATTCAACGGTATTGGCTATCGCTTTGATTGACTCTTCAAAGCTCTCCTGCAGTTCTTGAGATGCGGTTAAAGCCGCCAATGCCATTTTTTTTGCAGCTACGATAGCCTCGATATGCTTTACCTCGGTCAGGTCGGTAGCTACCAGACAAAAAATATCGGCCTCTTTACCAACTCTAACTTTAGCAATGGAAATATAAATGGGGACGCGATCTCCATTTACGGTAACTAACAGCAATTCACCGCGATGTTTTTCCTTTGAATCTTCGCTCAAGAGTGATTCAAGAATTTTTAGATGTTCAGGATCCAGCCATTTTTGAAGGTTGCAGCCAATCACATTTTTCAGGGGAGACTTTACCATCTCCGCAAACCGCTTGTTAGAAAATAAAATAAGACCATCAGGCGTCACGGTCAGAGCACCTTCGCTCATCTCTTCAAGCAATATCCGATAGGGTTGATCAGTATTAATCAGGGAAAAGATCTGTTCACCCGATTTTCCAGATACCACCAAAGCATCAACAGCACCATTGCGAATGGCATCCAGGGTTGCATGGGCTTCCTGCAATTCAGTGCGCAACTCATCTACTTCGTGAGAGAGCTTCGCTTGAGATTTCAATGATGCTTTCATAGTTATAACGATTTCAAATCCAACCCTTCAAGTACCTTCTCTGTATCTGACAGGTCGCCAATAATGCGGCGAAGGGGAGGTGGAAGCTCTCGAATGAGTGTCGGTATTGCAATGATCTGATGCCCGGCAGCCAGCAAGGGCTGCTGATATAAATCAATAACCTCCAAAACGTACCGCCCATTGAGTTTTTCTTCGCATATCTTCTTGATATTTGAAATTGCAGACATCGAACGAGTCGTCGTTCCAGCCACATACAACCGCAAAATCCATTTTTTGGATTGAGCGTTGGCTGTTTCTTTTTTTTGATGAACTCTTAAATCAATCGGTTTATCAGTCATTTGCAGCCCCTTTCATTTTGACCGCCTTTTGGCTTTTACAGGGGTATGATGTTCATCAACGTTACGTACTTTCCCCATTGCAGTTCGATCTGCGCTTACTTGCGCTCGACGGGTTTTTTCCTGTGCAATCATTTTGAGATTGCTTGCTTCCTGAGCAGCGAATTCAGCTCGCATGGCAGCGATCCTGGAGTCTAAAACATTACGCTTATTTTCCAGATCAAACTGCCGGAGCTCAATTTCTTCCTGCAGTTTGAGACCTAATGCCTTTTCCTGAGCCAGCATATTCAAGCGTGCTCCACCTGTTGCGACCCCACCAGCGCCAATATAGACATCGCATATTTCCACGCCGTGATCTGAAATCAAAAATTCCCGAACCTGGTTGGAGTGGTTCATGCCCCGTGACTTGAGAATATAGATACCACGATTTCGCTCCCCATCACTCTCAGGATCCCTTAATGAAATCCATGAATCAATGAGTGATGAAATATTAACTGCGGCAACGTCTGTCGGCAATCCACTCGGCGTCAAGCTGCCAAACATAGCGGTAATGCCAAGAGATTTCATATTGTCAACAAACTTCATTAACATTCTTTTTACGTCTCTGGGATTTGCAATATTTCCAAAGCTTGTGACAGGATCCATGATGACAATTTTGGGAGCATGCTCCTCAATCACCTCTTGAGCCAAAAAGAGATGCATATCCAACCCACATTGATTAGGCCACTTAGATTCCATGACCAGAAGACCTTTTTTTACCCACTGGTCGAGACTTAACCCAACTGAGTTCATATTTCTTATGATTTGAGCTGGCGACTCCTCGAAGGAAAAATAGACAACGCGCTCATTACGCCGACAGGCTGCATCCGCAAAATATGACATGAAGGTGGTCTTACCCGTACCGGACGGGCCGGAAATCAAAATTACACTACCCTGGAAAAAGCCTGCGCCCCCAAGCATAGTGTCTAACCTTTGAATTCCGCTGGAAATTCTCGTAGTTGAGACTTTGTGCTCAAGTCTTGAAGATGTAATAGGTACGAGAGAAATGCCCTTTTCGTCAATTACGAAAGGGTACTCATTGGTGCCGTGAGATGAGCCACGATACTTCACGATACGTAATCTTCGTGAGGCAACCAGACCCTCAATGCTGATAGTTAAATTAATCACACAGTCAGAAACGAACTCTTCTATACCCTTACGAGAAAGGGTATCTTTGCCAGCTTCTCCAGTAATTACCGCAGTAACACCCTTCTCCTTGAGCCAACGAAACAGACGGTGTAATTCAGCACGCAAAACAGCTGGATTGGGCAGGTTGCTAAAGAGTGATTCAATCGTATCAAGAACTACGCGTTTGGCGCCAATGGCATCAATGGCGGCACCCAATCGAATAAACAGGGCATCCAGGTTGTACTTCCCTGCTTCAACTATTTCATCCCGATCGATATAAACAAAATCAACAACCACCTTTTTGCTTGTAATCAACCCTTCCAGGTCAAAGCCGATCGAGGCTACATTGGCGATTAAATCGTTAGTCGATTCTTCAAACGCCATAAATACGCCTGGCTCATTAAATTGCCTGGCACCTCTGAGCAAAAACTCCATAGCCATCAACGTTTTTCCGGTACCTGTTCCTCCGCAAATGAGTGAGGCTCGAGCCTTCGGCAGACCGCCATCGGTAATTAAATCTACTCCCTCAATCCCCGTTAACACCTTAGGAAGTTGCCGCCTGTTTTCCGGCATCAACTTTTTCTTTAGATTAACTTTAGCTATTGACATGATGCATTCACTTTCATGATTTCAATTGACCAAGATGCGATGTAGAGGCAACACATGTCATTAATACCATCGCGACTGAGGATAGGGAAAGCTCATTATAATGAATTTAATTATTGCGGGCCGCCTAACGCATATAAATTATATCTATATTCAAAATATTCAAAATTTTTACACGGCCAGCATGTTTGCTTCGTCTGTTTTATCGATGCCGTACCTGACAACAAAATAAGTATTCTATCCTTAAAGCCGCAACCTACCTCTCTATCCCCCTTCTTTCCGTAGTAGAACGACTGCGATTTTTAATATCCATTATAAGTATATACAGTAATAGCAATCTAATTCGCTCAATTCACCATATACTTTTATTCGCTATGGCTAACGTGGAACATGAGGGGATTATCAGGCAGGGCATGAATGTATGGAACAAGCCTATGGATGAAAGACCGTAACGCAACTCCTCCCATGACTCTTCGAAAAGTACATGGCATCATCAGCATTTTTGATCAGCGTCAGTTCATTCTCGCCATGATCTGGAAAAACAGCGATACCGATACTGCATGAAATATTGATGGCATGGCCCTCAATCTCAAAAGGTTCTTGCAGGGCGTTCAGGATTTTCTCTGCAACTGCAACAGCATTTGCTATTGCAGCAATCTGCGGCAGCAGCACAACAAACTCATCGCCACCAAAACGAGCCAAAGTGTCGCTGCTTCTCTGCAGTATTCCGAGAGTACGGTTTGCAACCTGCTGAAGCAGCAGATCACCAATTCCATGGCCGAGTGTATCGTTAACCGGTTTGAATTTATCCAGATCAAATATCATCAACGCCGCCATTGTTCTACTCCGTTGACACAGGGCAATGGTCAATTTTATCTGCTCTGAAAGAAGTCGACGGTTTGGAAGACCCGTCAAAGAGTCGTGCATTGCCAGGTTTTCAATGGCATATTTCTGGGCTTGAAGTATTTTCCGTTCCTCCTCTCCCATCTTTTTAGCTACAATATCCCAGGCAATATCGGCAACAATACTCACCCATTTTATATCACGTTCATCATAATGAGCCAGCTTGTTGCCGACACCCAGAATCGCCACAACCTTATCTCCCCGCAAAACCGGAACAACCACTTCACGCTTCACCTCAGCATGACCCTCCGGCATTCCTTTGCGATCCTTGACGGCAACATAGTCATTATGTATCACCGCTTTTCGTTCCCGTGCCGCATCAGCCCATACTCCAGCGCTGTCAAGCGCATAGTGCTGGCCCTCTCCCTCAGCCTTGCACATATTTTTTTCAGTGTTGGTTGACCACGCATGAAGTGATAGTGTTATCTGATCTTCAGCTACGAAATGGAAGAAGCCGATAGAGCTTTCGGTCAGCTGTTCGGCTTTATCGAGTGACAACTGCAGCAGCTCCGTTATCGAATGGTTCTCCGCCATCTCAAGAAGAGCGAGATGCAGCTCAGTGGCAATTTCGTAGTCCTTTCGTTCAGTGACATCATGAACAATGGTATAGACAAACGATCTGCCATCCGTCACAATCGTCCGGCTATATACCTCTACATCACGGATGCTTCCGTTCGCCCTGCTATGACGGAACAGAAAATGGTTTTTCTCGCCTGTTTTGGTTTGTTCAATGGCACGCTCTACCTCCTCAGGAGTCAACGTATTGATATCATGAATACGCAACTTACGGATTTCATCGATCGTCCATCCATAAAACTCAATTGCAGCCTTATTGGCCTCCATAATAAAGCCTGTATCAGGATTGAACGTGAGCATAATGGCTGAATGCTCTTCAAACATTTCCTTAAAGCGCTTTTCGCTCTGTATCAGCGATGCTTCTGTTTGCTTATGCAGCTCTGCCAAATGCAGAGTATCTAATGCAAACGACACATCCTCGCCGATTTCTTTAAGAAGATTGATCTCTTCCTGATTAAACAAATTCACTTCTGTTGCATAGACATTAAGCAATGCAACGATTACTCCGCACTGCCGAACAGGCACTGAAATGGCTGAGTGAAAACCGCCGGCGACTGCCATATTCCGCCAGTGCTGCATGGCAGGATCAGTCTGGATGTTATTGCATGAAATAACGTCTCCTGTTGCCACAGCCTTACTGAGGATTCCATTGCTGAAGGGCGCGTCATTTATGCTGAACGTATTAAAGGGCAGAATATTCTCTATTTTACTGTATACAACTGTCGGTGTAATAACACCGGATTCAAGGTCAAGCATCCCGATCCAGGCCAACCCGAATTTGCCGGACTCCACTGCAACCCGGCAAATAGCCGGGAACAATTGCTCTTTATCTTTGACACGCACAAGAGTTTCATTAATCTGCGAAAGCGTTGCGTAAATCCTGTTCAGGTTGGCATTTCTTGACTCGTTTTCTTTCCGGACGGTAATATCACGGGTGACTTTAGCAAAGCCTGTCAATTGATGATTTGCATCATAGGTGGAGGTAATGACAACATCCGCAAAGAATCGCTTTCCATCCTTGCGTACCCGTAAACCCTCATCTTCCACTTTTCCCTGCTCAACAGCAGTTCTCAGTAAAAGAGATGGCTTGCCTGCAGCAATATCCTCTTCAGTAAAAAACCGCGAAAAGTTTTCCCCGATAATCTCTTCAGCCTTGTAGCCCTTCAAAAATTCAGCACCTTTGTTCCAGCTCAAGACCTCACCGTTCCGGTCGAGCATATAGATGGCATAGTCCTTAACGCTTTCCACCATCAGGCGAAACGTCTCTTCGCTTTTGCGCAGCTCTTCGATGCGCTTCTCAATACGAGAATTCAGCTCGCTATTGAGTTGAAGGAGCTCTTCCTCGGCACGCTTCCGTTTACCGACTTCCCTGTTGACGACAATAAAAGAAAACACCAGCAGTGAAATACCCGAGCCAACCCCTGTTATCAAGGCAAAAACTGTATCCTGCAGGTTTATGGCTGCATCGTTGGAGCGTTGCTTGAGAAGCACACTTTCGATGTTGTGCATCTCAAGCAGTTCATGACGGACTTCAACCATCTCCTGCCTGCCGATATCGGTTGCAATCAACTCCTTCGCAGCTTCAAACCCGCTACCCCTTCTTTTCTCAACGACTTTGTTCATAAAGTCAAGCTTATTGCTGACAAGAGGATCAAGCTTGTCTAACAGTTGTTGTTGACGCGGGCTGTCAAATGTCAATCGACGCAGCTCCTGCAAGTGCGGGATAATGCCGTCTGTTGATGATATGGCGGTGAAATAGGGTTCAAGAAAAACCTCCTGGCCCATAATGACGTAACCGCGCGGACCGGTTTCGGCGTCAGTCACCAGAGAAAGCGTTTCATCAAGTTTGTGCTCAACCTGAAGCGAGCGCTCTACCTGCCGTGTTCTTTCATTGAAAGCCTGAAGACGAAGACCCATATAGACGCTGGAGCCGAGAATCATTACAAAAGCCAAAGCAAATGCATTTTTTGGAACGCGGCTTGTCGTGGTTTTATTCATAAACAATGTTGTTTACAACCTCCAGACAGAAACTCCTTTTTCGATTATGGCCTCTTCATCAAAATGAGTGTTAATCCTATGATCTAAAAAAAGTCTATGCGATTTAACAGTTCATCTTCACCAAACACTTCAGCACGTTGTGCTGCAAGAATGGTGTCGTCACGTGCGGACTTATTTTCTAGCTGATCCTAGCGGGTGATGCAGGTGAGGGGCGACAATTGCCTCAAGGTGCACCATGCGGGGGAGTGAACAGAGCAGAATCAATATTCATGTCACGGTCGTACAGACTTACAGGCAGTAGTGAAATGCAATGCTCATAGAGTTAATATATTAATTTTTCAGGATTTCAGGATTAATACCCATGTCTCCATACGATTAACGATACAATGATATTCATTACGCTGTCATAACATTGTCTCGTTTTCAAATATTGCTGGTATGGCCTTTAATGGTTAATGGTTCTTTTATTTGCTGCATTCGATTGTGCAACTAAAGCTTATTTCGGAAATGCATTACAATCTGGAAGATTATCGCTACATTTAATACGTATAAACCACAAATATTTTAGAGAATCTGTCACCAGCCAATTGATAATTAGCGTTCTCCTTAACAGCAAGTTGCCCCCCAATGGCAAAGAAACCGAAAAACATCAGCCTTGCCGATTCCAGTGACTTACGCTCTCTGGCTGAAGAGCGCCTGAAGAATAAACACCTCGCCACTCAGTACTCCCGACTCAGCACTACGCCTTCACCTGAAGAAAGACTCAGGTTTGTCCATGAGCTCGAGGTACACCAAATAGAGCTTGAAATGCAGCAGGAAGAGCTGGCTCGAACCAGGGTTGAGCTGCAGGATAATCTAACCCGGTACACTGAACTTTATGACTTTGCTCCAGTCGGGTATTTGACGTTGGGCCATGACAGTAAGATCCAGCAGGCAAACCTGACCGCCACCAAACTTCTTGGCATTGATCGCTCCCGTTTAGTTGGCATGCATTTCAAACATTTTGTATTGCCAGAGGATTATCTCGCAATTGATTCCATGCTCGAAACAGTGTTCTCTAAAAGATTGCCGGGTAACTGCGAGGTGAAGCTTTTAGCACCCGCTTCCCAGCCAGCCAGGGGTCATAATGATCACTCTCTTCGCACTTTTCGCATTGAAGCAGCAGTAAGTGATACTGAATATGCATGCCGGGTTATTCTCTCTGATATTACGGAGCAGAAACAGATAGAAGAGGAGCTCCTTGAAAGTAAAACAAGATTCAGCCAGGCACTTGAAGCCGCTTCTGCCGGTGTTTGGGAATGGCACTTGAAAACCAATGAGCTGTTCTGGTCAGACGAGTTATGGCAATTGTCCGGCTTGAAAAGGGGCGGTGAAAAACAAACGTTCAAACTATGGGAAGATTCCATTCATCCTGATGACCGGGAGTTGGTACTCCAATCCGTTACAGCTGCTGTGAAAAATGAAATAGAGTCACAAGTCGAGTATCGCGTCTGTTACCCCGACGGTTCTGTACACTGGCTCCTGTCACGAGGCAGGCCTTTACGCGATCACACTGGCAAGGTCGATCGTTATATCGGTACTGTTATCGACCTCACTGAACGAAAGCAGGCCGAGCAGGCATTGCTTGAAAGCGAAATAAAATTTCGTTCCATTACCGAACAAATATCAGAATTGGTTTTTGTTGCAGACTCCTCTGGAATTGTTAACTATGTCTCCCCTGTTATCGAAAAATTGTCTGGCTATTTGCCTGATGAAGTAATTGGTCATTCCTTCATTGAATATTTAGCAGAAGATGAAATTTCCAAAGTTGTTGAACTGTTTGATGATGCCCTCGCACATCAATTGAAAAATCAGGTCGTCGAATTCAGGTACAGGAAAAAAAACGGCACCTTCCTGGATGCAGAAGTTCATTCGCAATATTACCATGCCTCCGGTTATTCCGGAGTAATCGGTGTAATCCTTGATGTTACTGACCGCAAGCTGGCTGAGAATCAGATAAAAAAACTGAGTACTATCGTAGAGCAAAGTCCTGCTATTGTGCTCATTACCGATCGTCTCGGTAAAATAGAGTATGTCAACCCCGCATTTACACAAATCACTGGTTATACATTTGACGAGGTAAAAGGGAAAAATCCCCGCTTCCTTCAGTCAGGCCATACACCAAAAGCACTTTATGAAAAGCTTTGGCAGACAATACTCGCAGGTAATATCTGGCGAGGTGAATTTCAAAACAGAAAGAAAAACGCTGACCTCTACTGGGAAAGAGCGGTAATCTCAGCTATTCTGAAAGAGGATGTGATAACCAATTTTGTTGCGATCAAAGAGGATATAACCGAACACAAGAAGGAGGAACAACTTATTGTAGAAAGCAGGGGAAAACTGGAGGCTGCTCTTGCAAGTATGAGTGATGCAGTCTTTATCTCTGATACAAAGGGAAACCTCATCCACTTTAATGACGCTTTTGCAACATTTCACAGGTTCAGGAATAAAGAGGAGTGTGCCAAGACGTTTGATGAGTATCCTAAGTTTCTCGAAGCTTACCTGCTCTCGGGAGAACTTGTTCCCGTGGAACAATGGGCTCTACAGAGGGCTCTCGGAGGTGAAACCGCTACAGGAGTTGAACTTAGACTGCTCCGAAAGGATAGCGGTGAAACATGGTTTGGAAGCTATAATTATGCACCGATACGCAACACGGATGGACGTATCGTTGGCTCAGTAGTCACGGGTCGAGACATTACCAAAAAGAAAGCTGCGGAACAAGAGATAAACAGTTATGTAAAACAGTTGCAAGCAGCCATGCAAAGCACGCTTCAAGCGGTAGCAAACGTCGTGGAAGCACATGATCCTTACACCGCAGGTCATGAACGGCGTGTTGGCATCATTTCGGCGGATATAGCAAGGGAAATGGGGTGGAGCGAAGAGAAGTGCCACTATCTGCAACTCATCGGATTGGTGCATGACATCGGCAAAATGAGCATTCCTGCCGAAATACTTTCCAAGCCAAGCCTATTGTCGGAAATCGAGTTTGAGCTCGTCAAGACTCATGCTGAACAAGGCTATCAAATCCTCAAGGATGTCGAGTTCCCTCTGCCGATTGCAGAAATCATCCGGGAACACCACGAGCGTATGGACGGCAGCGGCTATCCGCAGGGCCTGAAAGGAGAGGAGACACTTATTGAAGCTCGCATACTTGCCGTAGCCGATGTACTTGAATCCATGGCCTCACATCGCCCTTACCGGGCCTCATTAGGCATCGAAGAAGCCATTAATGAAATTGAGAGTTATCGGGGGAAGCATTTCGATCCGGAAGTAGTTGATGCCGTGCTGCGACTGTTTCGCAAAAAAGGCTATCAGCTCCCGGCTTGACAGATCACCGACAAAAGGCTGAGAAGACCGGAGTTAATAAGACCCCATACGCATATAAAATATATACGTAATCTTCGAATATTCAGGCCCCCCTTCTTCCCCAATTGAAAGACAATTACTTGACAGCAATGAGTTGTCTCACGCTACAATAAGGGGAATAAATGTCCTGATCATCAACCTTTTCATCAGCACCTGAATCGCAAAAGTGCTTAACATCCCTTTTGCCTCCCGAGTCACACCAAACAATAGCCATGACAGTGCAGAAGCAATTCTCATATAAAATTCTTTTATATACAGAAGAAAGATGTATATTATATGTATATGAAACTTTTATGATTGATTATTGCATCGAAAATCTTTTCATGATCAGTGCAACCATGAAATAGAGCCCGATAGCGGCTACGATTTTATCGATTCTATGCGAAAGGGTTATGCTTACAGCCAGATGATTACTGCAAATTACCATACTGATCAGTGAATTAACAATTATGCGACTCCATCATGAAACGCAACTTGTCCATTTTAAGTTTTCTCTCAGCCGTTCTGATAATAGTCAGCATTGGAATATTTACAGCCGTCAATCTGAGCTCCTATGTTGCAACCAACAAAATGGTCAACCATACACTGATCGTTAAGGAGAAACTCAAAAACACACTTACTCTGCTTCTTGATGCCGAAACAGGTCAACGCGGTTATCTTATCACAGGGAATAAACTTTTTCTTCAACATTATAATGCAACTACTGACACTGCCACCGGCATTAACAAGAATTTAAAAGCCCTTCGAAAACTTACGGCTGACAATCCCAATCAACAGCAACGCCTTGATCTTCTTGATGTATTATGTACCGCTAAACTTGATAGGTTACAAAAAACTATAAACCTTAAAAACAATTCAGCGCTTGATCTTGCGAATACAGATACCATCTTTCCTGACTTCTGCCAAATTAGTGCGGAAGCTCATGGTTTAAGAATTTTAAGATAGAGTTGTTCGCTAATTTGCTGGTGTTCATACTCACGGTGTGTAATTCTCCTGTTCGCTCATCATAGATATTGGCCTCCTGAACTTGCCACAGTTCATCCCGAATCTGCCGTAACGAACGATCCGTTTTGATCTCAAGGTATTTGCCCATCATTAAGGCCATGAAGCAAACGAGCATATGGGCTCTGATGGCTTCCTGCGTGTAATGGAAGATAGGCCTGGCTTTCAAGTCTGACTTACTCATCCGAAACGCCTGCTCCACATGCCAGAGATCTCGATAGTAGGCAACGACGTCAGCACTGGGCAACTCTATCTCCGGGATGTTGGTGACATAGCCCTTGATGCCCAGAAGCTTTTCTGCCTTTGCCTGGAGAGCAGTATCAAAGACGAAAGGCTTATTTTTCTCTTGAGACTTCTTGACAAACTTTGCTCGTCGCCCTGCTTCATTTCGCTCAAGTAGTTGAAAGGCACGCTTTACCTGCTTGTCAAACTCGCGTTTGTCTTTCTTGTAGCGGGCTTCGGAGAACTCACAGATGACCGAGGCGTTCTTGACACCGCTCGAATAGCTGAAGCGCCTTGGTGCCTGATTAGTGCGGGGTAGCTCTGTGTAAATTGTATCGATGAAGGCGCTTGCTGTGCTCGCCAATCGTGCTCCCACAATGTAGCGGTATCCATCTGCCTCCAACTGCTGCATGTTGTCTTTCGAGAGCATTCCGGCGTCAGCCACAATAACCGGCTTGGTTTCTCCAACCCGTTCATGGAAGCGGTGCAAGACAGCCAACATTGTTTTCCCTTCGAAGGTATTGCCTTCAAACACTTCGTGCATTACTGGAAAACCAGATCGGGTGGTGATCAGGCCAATAACGATTTGCGGCTGTTGCGGTTTGTTGTCTTTGGAGAAACCTGGTTTCTGAAAGTCGTACTCTTTGAAGGATTCGAAGTAGAGCGTGGTGACATCGTACAATACAAGGCTGAAGCTCTCCTGCAGTGCATCGCGAGCCGTCTGGATGGCTGCAGTCTCGATCTCTTTCTGATACGCAAGGAGCTTTGGCAGCAACCGATAAACGGTTCGTTCGGCATACCGCACATTGAAGTACCGCTGCAAAAGCTCGAGAGTGCGCAATTTGGAGGCGGGCTCAATGATGCGCATAAGGGCAAAATCCAGATACAACTCAGGCAGGGCTCCCAATCCACACCTCTTGGCGGCAGAAAGCAGTGCGGTGCGGGCAAACTGATGAGTTACATCGACAAGCTCGGCATGAGAGAAATCCAGATGCTGCTGTGGAGAACTTGCCGGGGGGTGTATTTCGGGTAAAAGGTATGGCTGTCTGCGATGAGCTTCAGCGTACTTCACCGCCTCAGCCATCAAAAGATCACACTCGCTCTCGCTATGAGCACTGCCTACATGCTTGATGATTGCACGCCTCTTTCCCTCATTGCGAACCACCTGAACGGCGGTTGCCCCTGAGGCTGTCTTAACCTTTCGGATTGTCAAGTCTCCACGCATGTTGTAAAGATACCATTAGTGCGGAAACTGATGAATCTGAAAATGCTAACTAACTGAAAAATAATGACTTATTTTTCATACTCAAGGAATTGGTCAAAGTTGGCAGAAGTCAGGAGCGCTTGATCTTGCGAATACAGATACCATCTTTGTTCAAGGCAAGCAGATCATGGAACATATTCGTCAGGTTCTTGCATCATTTGAAAATGAAGAGAACACTTTACTTCAAGGGCGCCTTAATGAAGCAAACAACCGGTTACAAAACTTAGAGACGGTGACCGTGTCAGGGCTCGTGATGAGTATTTTATGTCTTCTGTTTTCATTTTCTCTCACAAAGCGGGAAGAGAAAAAGCGGCAGGCTGCCGAAAAGGATTTAATCCAGACCAACAGTGAACTGGATCTTCGAGTCAAGGAACTTGCCAGTTCAAAAGAACTGATAAAACAACAGCTTAATCGACTTGATTCACTCCATGCGATAGACCTTGCTATTCTCAGTTCAACAGATTTACTGCTGGCACTCAATACCGTTTTAGCAGAGGTAACGAGCTGTCTGCATGTCGATATTGCCGCCGTCTTTGTTTTCAATCCTGATAGTCTCATGCTCAAAATAGCCGCGCTCACCGGCAATATAATTCCAGGGACGAAACATATATCTATGCGTCTTGGCGATGGAATATCTGGAAAAGCCGCACTGGAACGCGGAACTATTGCAGCTCCTGTACTGGCCAATATTGAGTTATCAGCGGCACTGAAGGATAGTGCAAGCAAAGAAGGAATCCAATCGATCTATGTAACTCCGCTTATCGCGAAAGGGGTTCTTGTCGGAGTTCTCAGTACCGGTTTTCGTACACCATTCGACGCCGATGCGGATTGGGTTGACTTTTTTGAAGCGCTCGCTGCTCAGACCTCAATGGCTGTTGAAAGCATTCAATCGTTTACAAATGTCCAACGCTCTAATCTTAATTTAAAACTGACGTATGACACCACAATCGAAGGGTGGTCGAAAGCACTGGATTTACGGGATGATGACACTGAAGGACACACGCTCAGGGTGACAGAGATGACGATGAAAGTTGCAGAGTTGGCAGGAATGAACGATGCACAACTGGCACATGTACGGCGAGGCTCCCTGTTGCATGATATTGGAAAAATGGGTGTTCCTGACACGATTCTGCTCAAACCCGGAAAGCTCACCGATGAAGAGTGGGCTGCCATGCGTAAGCATCCAGGCTATGCACATGATCTGCTTTCGCCAATTATCTATTTACGTCACGCCTTGGATATTCCATACTGTCACCATGAACGATGGGATGGCAGCGGCTATCCAAACGGACTGAAAGGTGATCAAATCCCATTGGCAGCACGCTTGTTTGCTGTTGTGGATGTCTGGGATGCCCTCCGCTCTGACCGTCCTTATCGCAAAGGCTGGCCGGAAGAAAAGGTCATTGAGCATATTAAAGCAGGCAGTGGCAGTCACTTTGACCCTGATGCTGTAGAATTATTTTTGAAGACACTTCAGAAAGACGAAAAAGATGCTGAGTGAAATTGATGTTAAACATTCAATTGAGCAATGAAGTGAACCAAACTGATTTTAAAAAAGAAATGGTACGCAATCACATGGAAGACTGGAAAGAAAAAAGGGGAATCATGTCAGATCTATTCTTTGAAGAGAGTCCTTATGGACAGCGATTATGACAATACAGGTCATAAAAAAAATATCCCCCATACATACCATCGCCATTACCGGCCTGATAAGCCTGCTGATTGTTTTTTCCGGAACAGCATGGGTGCTTGTTCTGCATAACAAGACGCTTGAAGAGGCCGATCAAAAACAGACATATTATCTGGACCTTCTTGATTTCAGAGAACAAATAGTTGAATTCGATCTGAAACGTAACCAGACAAGCACGCTCAATGCTCCTTTTGAAAGAAGTGCTGAGACACAGAAAATAGCCGCCGCTAAACTGCTTTTCTTCTACCAGAAGCTCCTCGTTCAAATGCAGAACGCTGGACTGAAAGATCTTCCCACACTGCATCAAAAGAGTCAAAACAGCATACCTGTACTTTCCGGAGAAAACCTTGAGCTTTTCAGGCTTGTACTTGAACGCTCCATTGAAAAAGCAAGGATTGAATCAAAAAATGCTGTTAAACAACTGGTGTTCATAAACCAGTTGTTTCTTTTTTTTATTGTTGCACTTATCCTGACTCTGGGAATCTCAGGAGGGTGGCTGCTGTATAACAAGTACCGCCATACGCTTATACCTCTCAGGCAATTGGCAGGCAAACTGAAGCGGTTAAACAGTGAGATTCCGGAAAGCGTTATTGATACTACTGATGAAATGAAAAAGGAGCTTACTGAATCAGATCACTCCAGCGATATTATTCAAGTCATAACGTCATTCATCAGTATTTGTGATCTGATCCAGATTAAAAACAAAAAACTTGATGAGATCCTTATTCGTGACGAAAAGACCAATCTCTTTAACTACCGTCATCTTCAGGAACACCTCATTACCGAGATAGAACGAGCCAAGCGCTATAGCGAAACAGTCTCCCTGGTAATGCTTGATATCGATAATTTTGCACAATACAACGAGGTCAACGGCCATATTTCTGCTGATTATGTGCTCAAAAATCTTGCCGGTATCATCTCTGCTCAATGCCGGATTTCTGATATACCCGCAAGATTTGGAGGTGATGAATTCGCCATCCTTTTTCCCAAAACGGATTCAATGACAGTATGGGATATTGCTGAACGTCTGCGCAAGATTGTCAATGACACACAATTCCGTACTGAGAGCGGTGTGCTGATCAGTAAGCTGACCATCAGTATCGGAACAGCTACCTTTCCACTTGACGCACATGACTGGAATAGTCTTATTTCGCATGCTGATAAAGCAATGAACAGGGCTAAATCGGCCGGAAAAAACAAGGTGATCTCATTCTTAAAACATGATGAAACTGTTACGAAATAAGGAAAGGCTAAACTTACAAAAGTGCCTGGCTTATTTTGCTCAAGCAGGAGTCGCGCTGTGTGGCCTGCTGTACAGTAACAATGCTTTGTCATTAGAGACTACTACGGGAGAGATGAATTCTGCAACTGCTCCCGCAGTCTCATCTGCACTTACAAGGCCTTCGATTTTTGATTCATCACCCTATGTTGAGGCTGGCTATACTGAGGACCGCTTGACGAATAGCGCTCCCTCATGGAAGAGTCAATATATAAATCTCTTTATGCCCCTCAAGGCTTACGGGCTATTGAATGTCCGTATTGAAAATGTTGACCGGTTTCTGTTAACGGATCAGGCAATATCGTTTTCTTATGCCTATCCGTTTGCTTTGGGAGTGATCAATCTGGATGGAGGGTATACGGCAAATGCTGAATTTCTGGCAAAAAACTCGGTTGGACTGGGTTGGAATGGAAACCTTCCTGATGGTTTCGGCTACACACTTGGGGCTGCACAACGGAACTATTCTGACGCATTATTAAATATCTACAGCCTTGGGGTGGAAAAAAATGCCGGCCAGTTTCGAATTGCCTATACCGCATATATCTCAACAATCGATAACTCTCAGGGTGAATTTGCAGGGAGAGTGCAGGCTCAGTGGATCAGCCGAAAAGATAATCGACTTGGATTGACCTATGCCGAAGGCAAAGAGCCCTCAGTTGTATCTGCCGGTAATCTAACTACCATACAGACCCAATACCTGCAACTTGACGGCTTGTATCGGGTTACAAAAACAACAGCGGTAACTGCCGCTTTCTGGCATAGCAAGGAGGGTAATTACTACCAGCGCAATGGCGGGCAGCTTGGGCTTCGTATTTCGTTGTAAACGAAAATAACAATTTAGAAACGGAGGATATAATGAATGTACTCATCACCGGTGGTGCCGGATTTATTGGCTCTAACCTTGCTTCTTTTTATCTGGAGCGAGGCGACTCAGTCTATGTCGTTGACAATCTCTCTACCGGCACTATCCAGAATATTTTATCCATGCTCCATAATCCGGCCTTCCGTTTTGCAGAAGCCGATATCATGGTATGGAATGACTTGAATGATGCAATCAACTGGGCGGATAGGGTTTATCATATGGCCGCTATTGTTGGCGTAAAAAAGGTGCTGGAAGATCCAAGGCACGTTATAGAAATAAACATTGCAGGTGCAGAAAAGATCTTTCGGGCAGTCGCAAGGGTTCGACCAGATACACAAATAATTGTTGCTTCGAGTTCTGAGGTCTATGGATTTAATACGAACACCAGTTATGCTGAAACAGACGATATTGTTCTCCGATCAGGCGCCCGCTTACGCTGGTGTTATGCAGTCACGAAACTTGCTAACGAGTATCTTGCCTACTCATATATGTTCAAGTCTGGAATCAAAGTTGTTATTGCACGTCTTTTCAACACTATCGGTCGTCATCAAACAGGAAAATACGGCATGGTGGTGCCTACTTTTGTTCGTCAGGCAGTGCAGAATCTGCCAATCACTGTTTACGGTGACGGAACCCAGACCCGTTCTTTTTGTGATGTGCGCGACACGGTAACAGCCCTCGATCTTCTGGCCTCGCACCCTTTGGCTAATGGTGAAATTGTGAATGTCGGTAATGACAAGGAGATTTCCATCCTTGATCTGGCGAATCTTGTCGTGGAAAGAGCGGGAAGCAGCTCCAAGTTGCAGTTTCTTACTTATGCGGAAGCCTATGGCATGGAAATCGATGAAATAATGCGCCGCAGGCCTGTGCTCGACAAGCTGCATACCATGACGGGATTTCAACCAAAATGGTCGTTGGTGAACACCATTGATAGCCTGATTACCCTGGAACGAGCACACGATTTAACGTGAAAACTTTTCTTCTTATTGCTTATGCCATTGTTCTTTTGACTGGCATCGTCATCCTTTTGTCACTATGGATTCTCATTTTTAATAACAGGTCGATTCGTCAGGAGGAAACAGCTACAAATAATCGTTCAACGTTGCGCCTGACTCTCATGAGTTATCTGAAGGAAGAGATTGATGTAACAACAGTCCGGAGGAGTATTGCAGGAAAAGAGAGTCTTCTTACCGGTCTTGTGTCCCAACTTGCTGAAGAGTTTGGTGAACCTGCACAGATAAAGCTTATCGGGCTTTTTGAGGTTCCGGAGTTAGCGGGAATAGTTCAAAAAGAGCTTCGAACGCTTTCGGGTGCTTATAACTGGCGCAAGCGGCAAAGGGCTGCAACCTATCTACCTTATATTGCAAAGGATAGTATCATAATAGCCCCGTTAATGCATGCGCTCGAGGACAGCGTTTTCATGGTAAGGTTTTCGGCTGCACATTCCCTTGCAAAAATCAAGGCTACTCAAACAATCATCCCCATTCTGGAACATCTCTCTTTACCCGCCGAGTGGCCTATTGAGCGAACGATTGAGATTATCTTCGCGATGGGAAAAGAGGCTATCACTCCCCTTTTAAACTACCTGTTTCTCCCCACAGCAAAGAATGAGTGCAAAGTGTTTGCTATCAGTGCACTTGGTCTGCAGCATGTAAGTGAAGCAGTTCCCGTCATACTCACTCACCTTAATAATCCCGATAAAGAGCTGCGCATACAGAGTGCAAAAGCACTGGGAAACATTGGAGCGACCGAAGCAACTGGGGCCCTCTGTAATTCCATGAAAGAGAGCGCCTGGGAAGTAAGAGCAGCCGCGGCAAACGCTTTAGGGTTATTGAAAAACAATAGTTCCATTCCGACGCTTCTGGGCAGCCTTCGGGATTCGGTCTGGTGGGTTCGATATAATTCAGCCAATGCATTGGCTGAACTTGGAGATGATGGCATATCAGCATTGAAAAACGCCCTGACTTATGCCGATAAGTTCGCACGGGAGGTCAGCCGGCTTGTGCTTCAGGAGCGAAGTTTGATAACAATTGATCAAAATCAGACTTCACCATGGCTATCGACATGATGATTGTTCTGGATATCCTCATCAGGATCATCCTCATCTATTTCATTATGATGCATGGCATCTATCTTTTGCTCATTATACTTGGTTCGCAAGAGCAAAAACGATACCATCAGGGAATTCAGTTTCAGGAATTTATTCACATCAGCCAGTCCCCGTTGACCACGCCGGTATCTATTGTCATTTGTGCTTACAACGAAGAGAAGGTCATTGTGAATACTCTCCTCAATGTTCTGCAACTTCGTTATCCGGAGTTTGAAGTTGTTGTAGTCAACGATGGATCAGAAGACCGAACAGTGCAGCTGTTGATTGATGTCTTTAAGCTGCAGCCTATTGACAAGGTATTCAAGAAGCATTTTGAGACAAAGCCGGTGCGCGCCGTCTACCAGTCGGCGGATTATCCAAACCTCATTGTGGTTGACAAGGAGAACGGCCGGAGGGCAGATGCCAATAATGCCGGAGCTGATCACGCACGCTATCCGATAATCTGCCAGATTGATGCCGATTGCGTCCTTGAAAAAGATGCCTTGCTCTACATGATCCGACCCTTTCTTTATAACTCCAAGGTTATTGCTGCTGCTGCGATTATTCGTCCGGCAAACGGACTGATTGTGGAAAAAGGACAAATCATCAAGCGTAATCTGCCTGACAATTGGATACCCTTGTTTCAAGCGGTTGAATATCTCAGATCTTTCCAGTGGGCCCGACTGGGTTTGACGCGTCTGAAGAGTATGCTTTGCATGTCGGGAGCTTTTACCATGATCAGAAAAGATATCTTTATTGCCGTTGGGGGTGCGAAAACAATGGCAGTGGTCGATGATTTTGAACTTACGGTTTCACTTCACCGATACATCCATGAGCATGAAGAGGCACGAGATTTTGAGATTGCCTTTATTCCAGACCCCGGGAACTACAGCCAGGTACCGGAAACGCTCAAAGCCTTTGCTTCACAGCGCAATTTCTGGCAGCGGGCAATTCTTCAGTCGCTCCTATGGAACAGGGTAATGGCGTTTAACCCCCGTTATGGTATGGCCGGGATGTTCGGCTTCCCCTTTTACTTCATATTTGAAGCTCTTTCAGCTGTTGTTGAAGCATGCGCATATGTTATAGCGTTAGTGGTATTAGTGTTACGAATAGACAGCCCGACTATCCTTATGCTTCTTTTTATTTTCGGAGTTGTCTTAGGAACGTTTGTCTCGATTTGCGCAGTACTGCTGCAGGCAACAACAAGAATGCGTCAGGAAAACACCCGTGATATTGTCCGCCTTTTTCTTGCGGCCTTAGCAGAACATTTCGGGTTTCACCAGTTTCATGTATTCTGCCGGCTTGGAGGTATCTATGATTTGCTGATAAGGCGCAGGTTAGCTTATGGTTACAGGGAACGTTCTGAATACAAGTCACCGACGCCATAAATGGATGAATGATCAACCAATGAATATTATCTGAAAGGAGCAAAGGTATGAACACTCTGGCCGTTATTCATAAGCAGTTTCTGGACAGATCTCTTTTGGAGCTTTTGGCAAAAGTCAAACAGGGAGGATGTTTTATAGACCTTAACAGCCATTTTGATGCTGAAGCCATAGGCAAAAACGGGGTTTCGGTATGGAGGTTGTAACCATAAAATTATAATGCCATGTGCGGAATTGTTGGTTATATAGGTTGGAAGGAAGCTGTTCCGATACTTTTGCAGGGGTTGACGCGGCTTGAATACCGTGGTTATGATTCAGCCGGGTTAGCTCTTTTGAATGGCAGCATCATTTCTGTTATCAAGCAGAAAGGGAGTGTAAGCGGGCTTGAAGCTGCAACTGTCAGCCTTCCGGAAGAGATGCGAAATGCCACCATTGGTATTGGCCATACCCGGTGGGCTACCCATGGTGAACCAAGCGACCGGAATGCTCATCCTTTTTTGAGCGCTTCTGGAGATATCGCTCTTATTCATAACGGCATTGTCGAAAACTTCTCGGCGCTGAAACAGGAGCTGATCTCCCAGGGTTATATATTTTCAAGCGACACCGATTCCGAGGTACTGGTTCACCTGATCGACAGGATATGGAAGAGTGATGCCTCGCTTGACCTTGAATCGGCTACCCGTAACGCTCTTCGTCATGTTGACGGAGCATACGGTATCTGTGTGATCTCTTCGCGGGAACCAGACAAGATTGTCGTTGCACGTAAGGGGAGCCCTCTGGTAATCGGTATCGGTACCGGGGAATATTTCATTGCATCTGATGCTGCTCCGATTGTGGAGCATACCAATAAGGTGGTTTATCTCTCTGATGGTGAGCTGGCTGTGGTGAAAAGGGATGGGTACACTGTAAAGTCAATTGAGAATATCGAACAGGCAAAGATTGTAACTGAACTTGATTATTCGCTTGATAAAATAGAGAAAGGAGGCTTTGAGCATTTCATGCTCAAGGAGATTTTTGAACAGCCTGAGGTGATGAAGAATGTAATGCGGGGCCGTGTGCATCCCGAAAAAGGCATGATTCGACTAGGAGGAATAAGCGAGTATCTCGACCGGCTGAAACAGGCGAAGCATATAGTCATCTGTGCCTGCGGAACAAGCTGGCATGCAGCGTTGATCGGAAAATATCTTATTGAGGAGTTTGCCCGTATTAAGGTGGAGGTCGATTATGCTTCAGAGTTCAGGTACCGCAATCCCATTGTCGGTGTTGATGATGTGGTAATTCTGATTTCACAGTCAGGAGAGACTGCGGACACTCTTGCTGCTCTTCATGTAGCGAAGGAAAAAGGTGCCCTTGTGATAGGAATATGTAACGTTGTCGGCTCCACTATAGCCCGTGAAACTCTGTGTGGTATGTATACCCATGCAGGGCCTGAGATTGGTGTTGCTTCGACCAAGGCTTTTACAGCTCAGGTAGTTATGCTTTATATGCTCGCCCTGTCGCTCAGCAAGGGGAGAACCATTTCTCACGATGAAATTGCTTTGCATCTTAGAGAACTTTCAACTCTTCCTGAAAAAGCCGCACGTATTCTTGAACTCGACAGTCAGATTAAGGGTATTGCCGAACGCTTCAAGGATGCCAAGAATGCTCTTTATCTAGGACGGGGTTACAATTTTCCGGTCGCTCTTGAGGGGGCCCTGAAACTTAAGGAAATCTCTTATATCCATGCAGAGGGTTACCCTGCAGCTGAAATGAAGCACGGCCCAATTGCCTTGATTGACAAAGACATGCCGGTTATTTTTATCGCCACCCGCGACGGGACCTATGCTAAAATTATCAGTAATATTGAGGAGGTGCGCAGTCGAAAAGGCAGAATTATCGCTATTGCCAATGAAGGTGACGAGGAGATGAGTCGTCTGGCAGAGCATGTCATTTATATCCCTCAATCTTCAGCGCCGCTTTCACCTCTCTTGACGGTTATCCCCCTGCAGCTCCTTGCCTATCATATTGCCACACTCCGCGGATGCAACGTTGACCGGCCAAGAAACCTTGCAAAATCGGTTACTGTGGAATAAAGCGAGTAACTACCAATGTTCCGAAGGCAGCTTCATCCTGCAACTGATTGTGAGATAATTGATTGATGGATCCATTTTAACAACTATATTAAGCTGTTAATGCCGCTCCTAAAAGACGTATTATATATATTTTTAATATATGCGATATTGTTTTATATTATGAGTGCGCTATGCAAAGAATTTGAATGAACCACCAGCCTCCAACATTCAAAGGGGTCATGCATGTGTCAGGAACTTGCCAAAGCTTTCGTCGAAAAGTTGAAGCGTGATGAGACGTTCAGGGATACTGTGGTCATGATTGAAAATGTTGAAGAAAAGCTCGAGTATATCAATCAAGAGGGGTTTATCTTTACATCGGATGAGCTTGATATTGCGGCATCTTCAATTCTTGATTACAATTACTAATCGATATAACTCCCGTTCTCTTCCGGCTCGTTTCTTCTCTTATTAACTCCTTTTCCTGTATCCCAAACCTGAGAACGAGGCTATCAGCGTTCCATCTTCATCTTTTATATCTACGTGATACCCGCTAATTTTTTTGTTTTTACTTTCTTCTCTTGCTTCTGCCCTTAGATATGTCCCTACGGGTGCCTTGAAATAAGATATCGACGCATTTATTCCTACAGTGGTACTTCCGTCAGCATTACTCGCTATAGCAAAGGCATAATCGGCCAGCGTAAATATTGCGCCACCCTGGACAATATTGATTCCGTTCTTATGCTTGTCCTCTATTTTCATTTCAACCAAGGCATACCCCGGAGATGCTTCAACTATCTCAATACCCAACAACTGGGCGAACCTGTCGTTTTTCACATTTTTTAGAATGTCTTTGTCCATCTGTATTCCTGATAAGAATTATTGCCTGCGCCAGCTTACTCACCAATATATAATAAAATAAGGTCTTCATCCGCCAGAGCCGAGTGCTGTGCAAAGGTACCCACTTTTGCAAATAACTGAATGGGTTCGTTTTGTAAATTTTAAAATAACGCCTCAGATCGGCAAGCCCTTGCTCTGCCTGGTTAACTTATTGGCTACTCGCCTGATAATAAAAAAGCCCCATGAGCACTATCCTTTTCAGGCACACCCATGAGGTTTTCAATATATACAGCAAAGGCCATTCTTTCTTCTCCTCAGCCAACTGCCTTCACGTTCTTTCCTGCCCACTGCTGACTGCCAACTCTCACCTTCTCAGCACTCGGCACTCATCACTTTCTTTTCATGCCTACTCTTTACTTTTCCTCGGAGCCGCTGCGGTATGGAAAACTGCGTCCAGTGTTGGTGCGCTAAGAACGGCTTCGCCCCAGGCTTCTAATGCCGGTTCGGAAGCATTGCTTAACAACTCTATTGCCCAGACAGGTAATGCGCCAAAACGACGTTCCAATAGTCTTTTCAGAAGCTTCGATTCACCTTCTACGCGACCTTTAGCAATACCTTCGACTCGGCCTTTAGCTATACCGATTCTTTCTACGCTGGTAACGTATTTCATGTTTTTGTGCTCCTCAATGGTTTCCATTTCTTGCCAGATTTTTGTTTCCAACCAGGCGGGTAGTGTCATTAACCAATCGACGATAGTAAACAAGTCGATGACTCGTTGCTTATCCCAGTGTCGCTTATAGAGCATTCTTACCAAACTGAGTTTGGCTTCATAGCGTTCCTGATTCTCCTTTCGGGTTTGCCTGGTCAGAATATGTGCTGCTGTAATTAAACCAAATGCGTTATCCGAAGCAAGAAGTGAAATCAGTGGGCAGTAAAGAAAAAAAGCTTTCAGTTCCCAATTTTTTCTTTACTTCAGCACGTCTCAACACTCTCTCCCTGGCAACTGCCCTCTCTGTTCCGCTCGGCATCCTGCACAACGGCCCGCAGCTCCTGATCGAGAAATACATGTTCCTTTGTCCAATCTATCTCAGCATTTGCATCAGGGAAATAAAAAGTCATAAACTCCGGGAAATAGTGCTCAATGGCTTCTTTCCACGGGCTGTCCAAATGATCATTAGGGGGCTCCATGTACGTGCAATGCTTCCAGCATCTTATGCAATCATTAATAAATTACAATAATAAACGTAATTTATTAATGATATAATACATCTTATTAATTTATTTGTGGAGTTGATGTAAAATCCAACACTGAAAACATGTCCCTATCTATTACGGCATTCAGAAAATATGCTGAAGCTGTTGGCTGCGAACTGGAAATCAAACTGACTCCCCCTTTCTTGCGCCGTCCTCTTTGCAATTTCTCAATGATTTAGTTAAATTAATTTTCGCGACAAATATGACGTATTAAGATAAATAACACGACAAACCGACCGAATTCATGAAGCCATCGCTAAAAAACACGACAGCCGATGATTCACTGATCCTGTACGCCGAACTCAATGATGCTGAGGTTAGAGCTGCACAAAGGCGATTGAAAATAGGGAGGTTAAAGCGTATTGTCCCTGGCGTTCTCAGCGCCAGCCCTGAAAAAGAGTGGCCGGCAATTATTGCGTTGCATAGAATGCGAGTCCTCGCCGCTCTTTTTACTGGTGCAGTTATTGGCTATAGAAGTGCCTTCAGAGGCGGCATGCCCGTCGACGGTGTAATACACCTCAGCTACAGCTACAACAGAATCGTCGAGTTACCGGGTTTAAAAGTGGTTTTGGTCAAGGGTACCGGAAAAACTGCTGGCGACCTTCCAATGTCAGGGCGAGACCTTTATTTTCCCTCTCAAGCCCGCATGCTGATGGAAAACCTAACCCCGAGTCGTGGAGCGATCAGAAAATCCGTTGGGCGAGTTGCCGTCGAAGAAAGGCTGGTCAGTATTTATGAATCAAGAGGTCCAGACACTCTCAACCGCATCAGGGAAGAAGCTCGCGATATTGCTGCTCACCTAGGGTTTGAAAGGGAGTTTCAGGTTTTGAATGAACTCATCGGAAGCATTCTCGGAACAACAAGTGCGCAACTCGCTACGGCTGCAGGACAAGCATTGGCCGCAGGGATACCTTTTGACGCCGGGCGTATAGCCCTTTTTGAAAAGTTGGCCGCTGCATTGCGTGCAATGCCTCTGACACAAAAAGCATCACCTGCCACAACCGAAAGAGCACGCATCAACTTTGCTTTCCTGGAGTCCTATTTCAGCAACTTCATCGAAGGAACGGAATTTGATGTTTCTGAAGCACGGCAAATTGTGCTTGAGGGAAAAATTATCGAACAACGCCCGAAAGACTCACACGACATCCTCGGTGTCTTCAGGCAAGCCATCAATCTCGGGTGGTCAATCCAATCGATTGCACCAGGTGAAGGCATATTGCACCAATTGCAGCAGCGCCATCTGGATCTCATGAAAGAACGACCGGAATCAGCTCCTGGTGATTTTAAAGACAGGGAGAATTTTGCGGGGAACACCACGTTTGTCTCACCGAGAAATGTACGCGGAACTCTGATTGAGGGAAGCAAGCTCTTGCCGTCAGTTCATCCTGGAATGTCCAGGGCATTGCTGGCGATGTTTATAGTCTCGGAAGTACATCCCTTTATTGATGGAAACGGCCGATTAGCGCGTCTCGTCATGAACGCAGAGTTGTCGGTTGTCAATGCATGCAGAATGATTGTGCCAACACTCTTCAGAGAGGAATATCTGGATTCCCTGCGCGTGCTAACACGGCAGGGAAAACTTGAACCGTTCATTTCCGCCATGCAGAAAATCCAGCAATGGACCGCCGCATTCGACTTCACCGATCTGGACCGGGTGATTGAGCAGATGAAAGCCTGCAATGCATTCGAAAAATCCCGCAGGCAATACCAACTGCTTAACCTTTCCGACTTGACCGGTTCTTAATGCACATAGGCTCATGTGGCTCATCATAGGCATGAACATGCTCAACTCGGAGTTCAATTCAGAGCTCAATACTGCGCCTGTAGTTTCCCCTGAAAAATTAACGGGACGCTCATGACTATCCATACTTCAACCCAAAGGATTTCGGCGAAAAATTTGATTCACGGCCGAAGCTGATATACCAAGCATTCGAGCAGTATCAGCAAACGATAACCCTAACTCCATCACAAAATGACGAGAAAGTTCTTTACGTACATCAGTGCACTCACGGCGCTTACTCCCTGATTGCAATGCCTGCGATGTAATACCTGCCACTTCACACCTCTCTTCCAAAGCTTCCATGGCATTTACTTTGCTCGAGGTATCTGGGACAAGGGTTTTCACCGTTTCTTCAACTTCATCGAGTATTTCCTTTACAAACTCCCCGCTACCGAGTATCCGCTCATCGCTGAATTGCTTCTGACCTCGCTGACGCAACGATAACACTTCCGACCATCCGCCTGCGGAGCGCACCAAACCGCCTCCGGTCAGCTCAGACTGCTTTCCTAGACTGCTCTGCTCTAACACAAATTGAAGATATGCACTTCGCGCCGCTCTCTCTCTTTTGCCAAAATAAAGGAGTACATATTCCCGATCCTGCCAATCACGCTTGATCCTGTTTATCACAGTGGCATGACCGCTCCAAGGGTAGTTGGCCAGTTCATCCAATGAGCCGACAAGTCCGGCCCTCAGTGGATTGATATGGATATAACTGACCAGTTTCAGAAAATACGGTTCCTCTTCGCAGATAATTGACTTATATCGATTCTGAAACAAATGCCCGTGACGATGGTGTCGGGAATTATACAAGATGGCATAGCTGGTCAAAAACTTTCGCATAAATATGGAGAGACCGGCCTCTCCGCTTTTCAACAACAGATGAGCATGATTAGTCATCAGCGCCCATGCATAGATTTTTGTACCTGTTGCTGCGGCAGCAATACCCAAACGGGACACAAACAGATGACGATCATCATCATCCACAACGATCCGATTCCCTTCGATTCCCCTAACCATCACATGATGCAGGGTTCCCGGTGAATCCAGTCTTGCTCCTCTCGGCATTATATGC
>SESF01004612.1_pt1 | contig 58815 bp, 50 predicted proteins | sample 3171521 | NCBI WGS metagenome assembly SESF01 (sample SAMN10866945, study PRJNA518727) | freshwater metagenome | biome: subpolar coniferous forest; feature: holomictic lake; material: water; isolation source: holomictic Lake 227, 6 m and 8 m depth | place: Canada: near Kenora, Ontario | collected...
CCAAGACCTTTGCTGTAGCCCGAACGAAACGAGTTTTTTACTTCATTTTCCATAACTTTTTTGTTTTAAAAATTTATGCTGCAAAGATACAGGCATAAGAACCTATATTCCAACCAAAAATCGATGAAAAAGCTATTTTTCCCCGACGAAGGTCATGAATAAACAGGTTAAATAGCTGATGCAAAGTTAGAAATTTAACTGTAACTAACAATCTTTCAACGGAACAATTAAAACTCTATATTAAACAAAAAGTCAAACAATTATTAACTGAGAAAACAAACTAATTATATAAGGAAATTTTTCTTTAATATCTGATAAAAAATTACTACTTTTGCGGTCAAATTATCAAACACTTAAAATACTCACAAAATGGTCAGTTACAAAGAACTTGGATTGGTGAATACCAATGATTTATTTAAGAAAGCAATTGAGGGAAGATATGCGATTCCTGCTTTTAATTTCAACAATATGGAACAAATGCAGGCAATTATTGCTGCTTGTGTTGAAACAAAATCTCCAGTTATTTTGCAGGTTTCGAGCGGTGCACGTAAATATGCTAACCAAACCTTGCTCCGTTATATGGCTCAGGGAGCTGTTGAATATGCCAAAGAATTAGGTCTGAACATTCCGGTGGTTCTTCACCTCGACCACGGAGATACGTTCGAATTATGCAAAAGTTGTATCGATTCAGGTTTTTCTTCAGTAATGATCGATGGCTCACACCATTCATACGAAGAAAATATTGCTTTGACTAAACAAGTTGTTGAATATGCACACGCTCACGGCGTAAGCGTTGAAGGCGAATTAGGCGTTTTGGCCGGTGTTGAAGACGACGTTGTTGCCGAACATCATACTTATACTCAACCGGAAGAAGTGGTTGACTTTGTAACTCGCACTGGTGTCGATTCATTGGCTATCTCAATCGGTACTTCACACGGAGCTAACAAATTTACTCCAAAACAATGTACTCGCGACGAAAATGGTGTTTTAATCCCACCACCATTACGTTTCGACATTTTGGAAGAAATTGAAAAACAAATTCCCGGTTTCCCAATTGTATTACACGGTGCTTCTTCTGTTCCACAGGAATATGTTGAAACTATCAACAAATACGGCGGTGCTTTGAAAGATTCTATTGGTATTCCTGAAGAACAATTGCGTAAAGCTGCTGCTTCAGCCGTTTGTAAAATAAATATCGATTCTGACGGTCGTTTGGCTATGACTGCTTCTATCCGTGAAGTGATGGCTAAAAATCCGGGGGAATTTGATCCTCGTAAATATATCGGTCCTGCACGCGATGAACTGAAAAAACTCTATGCTCACAAAACCGTGAATGTATTGGGAAGTGCAGGAAAAGCCTGATAACAAACTTTATATTGTACTAAAAGAGCTGCAAAATTTGCAGCTCTTTTTGTATTTAAAAGAAACAAAAGTAAATTCGACTTTACTGAAAATAAATTTAGAAAATCTTGTAACCAATTGTTATTGAAAAATTTGCAAGAACATCGTTAAATTTCGAAGATGAAGGAGGATTATACCCATCCAGATCGTCAGAAAAAGCATATTGAATTGCAGCTTCAGCTCCAAGAGTTAATCTATTAGTAAAATCATATTGATAACCAATACCCATAGGAAGAATTGCAGATATAGTATGAGGAGTATCAGTTTTTAAAATAGAAAAACTGGCTATAGGAGGATTTGTAACGTTGGTACTAATCCCCCCAATTCCAACAAAACCATATATAGAGTTCGGAGTCCGAACTCTGAACTTTTCGCCAAATCTTATAGTATATTCTACTCTGAAAGTAAGCTCTATAATTTCAGACGAATACGAGTAAAAAGGATTATGAGGCTTTATAACTAAATTGTCATCGCCAACATAATTTCCATAGATTATATTTACTCTATAGCCAAAATTTCCAGGAAGAACATTCCTGTAAGCCAAAGAAGTACTCCAATTATTTCCATTTAAAAGGGATTTTTCAATTAAAGGACCATAAGTATCAGCTGAACAATAGGCAGGACCAGCTGAGAATATAAAATATCCACCAGTATCATAACGTTGACTACTTATTAAACCCCTTCTTTGAGCATTTAAACTTGAAAGGTATAATGCCAAGAGTATTAGTATTGCTATAGATTTTTTCATCTACTTTTAGGAACTCACTTAATATAATATGTACTATTCGAACGCAAAAATACAAACAATAGTTTAAATTTTAAGTATAAACTGGAAAAAATACTACAACAAGTCAATTTTAATTTCAATATCTGAAACTACTACCACCCAAAAACTCTCTTAACAAAGAAGTTGGTGGAATTTCCCGGTCATGAATTGGCACAAAATAATTTAAGAATTTCATAAGTCGATGAGCTTCAGTATATTCATCACAATATTTGGGTACTTCAGCTAGAATGGGTTCTGCATGTTTTTTTAAAACAGCTAATTCAAATAAAAGTGCTGAATTAAACATAACATCTGCTTTCTCCTGAAACGGGAATATCCATTTTTCCTCCCCACGACGTACACTTGGCCATCGGGCAATTGTCTCTCTTGCTGAATAATTCCGGAAACGATAATCCCGAATAATTCGTCGTAATAATCTGGTATCAGTAGTTGGAATCCAGTTATGATTATCGATAGAAATAGTTGTTAGTGCAGAAACATAAATTTTAAAAGTAGTATCGGCCGGAATATCAGGTATCAAATCAGGGTTTAAGGCATGTATTCCTTCCATTATCAGAATACTATCTTCCTCCAGCTTTAATTTTTGTCCCTTAAAATACCGTTTGCCATCTTCAAAATTAAAAAATGGAATTTCAATTTCCTCACCGTCGAGCAATTGTTTCAGATTTTGATTAAACAGACTTAAGTCGAGTGCATGCAAATGCTCAAAATCCCATTCTCCATGCTCATCTAAAGGAGTTTCATCTCTGTTTACAAAATAATTATCAAGCGACAATACAACCGGCTTTAATCCACTTACTATCAATTGTATTGAAAGGCGTTTACTAAAGGTAGTTTTACCGGAAGAAGAAGGTCCTGAAACCATAACAAATCTTACCTTTTCAGCACTTTGAGAAATCATATCGGCAATCGAAGCCACTTTCTTTTCGTGTAACGCTTCAGACACTTTTATCAGATTAAAAGATTGATTATTTTGACAAGCTATATTGAAGTCCCCCACATTCGTGAGATTCATAATCTTATTTGATCCCACATATTCCTTGAAAATATCGAACATTTTCGGTGACAATACCACTTCTTCCAACTCTGTCGGGTTTTCTCTGTTTGGAATCCGAAGCAATAGTCCATCATAATATTCAATTAAGTCAAATAGTCCTAAATAATCGGTTGAAGGTAATAATACTCCGTTATAATAATCAATAAAATCATCAATGCGAAAAAAACGAAAATAGGGATTTCCAAGTGTCTCAAACAAACTGATTTTATCTTTTTGATTTGCCTGATTTACAAACAGATCCTTTACTTCTTTGGTTTGCTTTTCCTCACAAACAATGCGTTTCCCTTGCGAAATTATCAATTTGACTCTATCTTTAATTTGGCTTATTATCTCAGCACTTATATCTTGTCCAAGATTATCTAATTGACAATAATAACCTTTTGAAATCGGATGTTCAATTCGAAGTGTAGCGTGTGGAAAAAGCTCAGAAATTGCTTTTGCAAGTACCATACTCAATGTACGAACATAAACCCGCATGCCTGAAGGAGTCATCATGTCGATAAATTCAATATCCTTGGGTTTGTAAACCATAAAGTTCAAATCTTCCACTTTATAATTTACGCGTGCTGCCATTACAGGAAATTTCAGCTCAATTCTCAGATCTTCATAAATTTCAATCAAAGAAATACCCAATGGATATATATGATATGATTTCGTGTTTTTACAATAAATCGTGACTTGTTTCTCCATGCAGGTGGAACTATTAATGGGTTTTCGTATTATTTTGGCGTAAAATTACATTATTTTTTTTAAATGTTTTTATTTCAGTGTGTCTAAATTTTGAATTACATTTGCATTTCTTTTTTGCAACAATGCAATAATTAAAATTTAACATGAACTTATTTAACGTTTATCCTCTTTTCGATATAGAAATAACCAAAGGAATTGGTTGCAGAATTACTGACATTCAAGGAATTGAATATCTTGATCTATACGGTGGTCATGCTGTAATCTCTATCGGGCATTCACACCCTTATTACGTTCAAAGATTAACTCAACAGCTTGAGAATCTGGTTTTTTATTCTAATTCCGTTCAAAACAAACTACAAGTCGAACTAGCAAAAAAATTGGGTCAACTAGCAGGATACGAAGATTATTCGCTATTTTTGGTTAACTCGGGAGCTGAAGCAAACGAAAATGCTCTTAAATTAGCATCATTTCATACCGGCCGCTGTAAAGTGCTTGCTTTTAATAAGAGTTTTCACGGTAGGACTTCAGCAGCCGTGCGCGTAACAGATAATCCAAAAATCGTTGCTCCTATTAATGAAGGTTTTGATGTTGAATTTACCGAATTAAACGACATAGAATCTGTTCGCAAAATTCTTAAAAACCAGGATGTTTGTGCAGTTATAATCGAGGGGATTCAGGGAGTTGGTGGAATTCGTGTTCCTGAGCTAGAATTTCTGAAAGAGCTGAGTGCCGAATGTAAAGCTAACGGAACGATCTTAATTCTCGATGAAGTACAATCAGGTTACGGCCGTAGTGGAAAGTTTTTTGCACATCAGCATGCCGGTATTCGTCCAGATTTAATCACAGTGGCCAAAGGTATGGGGAATGGGTTTCCGGTTGGTGCTGTACTGATTAGCCCTATATTTGAAGCATCACACGGGTTATTGGGAACAACATTCGGTGGAAGTCATTTGGCTTGTACTGCTGCCATTTCAGTTCTTGACATTATCAAAGCTGAACAATTAATCAATAATGCCGAAAAGATTGGACTATACCTGATTAATGAGCTGAATAAAATTCCACAAATAAAAGAAGTCAGAGGAATGGGTCTCATGATTGGGATAGAATTTGAAAAGCCTGTAAAAGAAATTCGGAACAAATTACTATTTGAGAAAAAAATATTTACAGGAGCAAGCGGAACAAATACAATTCGCTTACTTCCGCCCTTGTGTTTGTCGAAACAAGATGCCAATTTATTCCTGACAAGCTTTAAAGAAATCATTCAATCAACTCTAGCAGACTGATTTCAATTACTAAAACATGAAACAGCTCTGTCTACTTGTTCTTTATTTGGTTATTTCCTCACAACTATGGGGACAGGAATCTGTGATTCAAAATAAAATCACGCTCAATTCCGGCGAAGTCTACGTTGGCGAAATTTTAGTAAAGACAAATGAAATGGTTATGATAAAGACTGCCAATGGCAAGCGATATCAATTTCAACTTTCTGAAGTAAAAATGATAGAACAAGTTATGTCATCTGGTTCTTTAATTCAATCTGAAACAGATCAGAGTGAGAAAACAGATCATGCAGCCGTTTTTTGTGGTGACATTGAACTTTCAGGAGCTATAGCAAACACTTCGAATTCGTTTAAATCAGCCCCAAGCACAGAAATATCGTTGATTTTTGGAAATAAAAATGTCGCCCGAAAAGATTTTTATGTCGGATTTGGTGCAGGTTATAGTATGATATTTTTAGCAAATTCGACTGACCCGATTAGCTATTTGCCTGTTTTTATTCGGTTACAAAGTATGTTGAATAAAGCCAGAACAGCGCCATTTATCGGTATTGATGCCGGTTATAGTTTTGGATTAAATGCTGGTTATAGTGGTGGTCCTGCCGTCAAAGTTTCAGTAGGCCTGAATCATAAAACAGGTTATAAATCTGATATCTACGCAGGAGTATTTGGCAGCCTGACATCCATTTCAGCAAGAATAACTGAAACAAATGATTTAGGAACTTTTAGTTACAATGGATCTACTTCCATGACAAATTTCGGGCTAAAATTCGGGCTTCATTTCTGAAAATCACACACTTCTTTAATACATTTTTCAATCGGATTGAATTCAAATCCCAATGCTTTTTCAATTTTATGACTTGAATAAAACTCCCTGTTTATTGCTGATTTTGCTGTACCAAGATCAATCATTGGACTAAAATTGAATAATTTTCCGATAATTTCCGATAAATATCCAATACTCAACATCATTCTTTTACCAATACAAATAAATGGTCTACGCTTGCCAAAACTATCGGCCATCCAGCTCAAAACATCTTTATTTGACGAATTTTCGCCAACCAACACAAAACGTTCACCTGATATTTTTGATTTGACTAATTGTATCATTGCCTTCACAACATCCTGAACATCAACATAACCACTTCCTCCGTTGGTATAAAATATCAAGCCCTTTTGTACCTGATAAAATAATTGGGAACTGCCTGTATTTTGCCCTGAAACTCCTAAAATTACACCCGGATTGACTATCACAGCATTCAGGCCATTTTTAATTCCTTTCCAGACTTCCTGTTCTGAATAATATTTGCTTTTAGAATACAACGAATAAACTTTAGAGTCAGTCCAAACAGCATTTTCATCAATTATTTCAGAATATTTAGTTTTTCCACAAGCAGCAATGGAACTTACAAAACAGAACTTCTTAATATTTTTTTCTACTGCTGCCTGAACTACATTACGCGTTCCGGTAACATTGGTATCAAGCAAAATACTCTCTGAATTTCCGAGCGAAACCACAGCTGCGCAATGATAAACGATATCGATAGCATTCATTGCTTCAACAAGTGAATAGAAATCAAGCACATCGGCAGTTTTCCAGTCAATTCGTTGTAAAAAATCATCCGGATTAGAGCAGTAGAAACTGAATATCGTTCGAAGCGGAATAAGATTACTCGTTGGACGACGAATGGCCGAAACACGTTCATTTTCCTGCATCAATTGCCACAACAAATGACCTCCAACCAATCCGGTGGCTCCTGTTACCAATATCATTTTCTCATTTTTTGAATTTATGCTCAAAAATACGGAAAGAAAACTGTATTTTTGCACAAATTTTGGTCAAAAAAGATAAATCTGTTTAGAATTTCAATGCAAACCATTAGTGTTTATTGTGCTGCAAGCACCCAGATAAAACCGGAATACTTTGAAGCAACTGCCCGACTGGGTAAAATTTTTGTCGATGCAAATATTTCCGTAGTTTTCGGAGGTGGCTCGTCAGGTCTAATGGGACAGTTAGCCGATAGTATGTTATCTGCAAATGGAAAAATTACCGGAATCATACCCCGTTTTATGTGTGACGAAGACTGGCATCACAGTGAACTTACTGAGTTGATTGTGGTCGAAACCATGCACGAACGAAAAGCATTAATGGCACAAATGGCAGATGCAATTGTGGCGTTGCCGGGCGGTTGTGGAACTTTAGAAGAATTGTTGGAAGCAATCACTTGGAAACAACTGGGTATTATTTCAAAACCTATTGTTATCGTAAATATGAATGGCTATTATGATGCAATGATTGAAATGCTTCAAAGGGCGGTGGAAGAAAAGTTTATGCGCGCTATTCATAAAAAAATGTGGGAAGTTGTTGAAACACCCGAAGAAGTGCTGAGTGCTATAGAAAATTCAGCCAGTTGGGATTCGAATGCACGTAGTTTTGCAGCAATATAAACAAAAATGGTTCAGCCGGATACACTACAATTTCTAAATGACAGCTCGAAAGTTTTGTCGGATTCGTTGGCAAAGATAGATTCGATAACTGCGGCTGACTCCATACATTCAGCTGATTCGTTGAAATCAATTGTACAAATTCCGCATGGATTTATTGGAATTTCCCATCCATCAATCCCTCAAACCGAAAGTTGGGTGTTTATTATTCTTGTTTTACTTTTCTCGGTATTTGTGTATTCATTAAGTCAATCTGTAGGTCTTATTTCGGATACAATAAGGTCATTTTTTCAGGTTAAAGAACGATCAAGTATATTTAGTAAAGCCACAGTCAACGACTCCAGATTCAGATTTTTCTTAATTATTTTTTCTATTGGAACTATAAGTCTTTATGCTTATTTCTTGCTCCATAATAGTGCAGTTTCGTTTTCAATAAAAGAGTTCAGTTTATTTTTGGTGGCAACGAGTCTGTTTTTTGCAGTAAAATCACTAATATTCGATTTGATTGGATATGTTTTTTTACACTCTGCAAGCTTAAAAATGGCGAAAGATGCCTATTTTAATATCATTTCATTTTTAGGGGTTTGCTTATTCCCAATCTTGTTTCTACAAATTTACATACCCGACAATTTTATTGGAATAACACAAATCGTTAGCCTGATTGTAAGTATTTGCATTGCTGTTTTGATTATTATTAAATTATTTCAAATATTTTTCCAAAATATATTAGCTTCTTTTTATATATTGTTGTATCTTTGCACCCTTGAAATTTTACCCTTAATTATTTTGTTTAAGGTGTATAAATTAATAGTATAGGTTATAAAATAATTTAAGTTTAAAGCTTTGAAAATCAAAAAGATACTCGTATCGCAGCCCCAACCAACAACGGAAAAATCACCCTATTTTGATATCAGTGAAAAATACAATGTCAAAATTGATTTTCGTCCGTTTATAAAGGTTGAACCGATTTTAGCTAAAGAGTTCAGAACTCAACGTATATCTATTTTAGATCACACAGCAATTATTTTTAACGCGCGACATGGCATTGACCATTTTTTCAAATTGTGTGAAGAAATGCGGGTTACGATTCCAGAAACGATGAAGTATTTTTGTGTTTCTGAAAGTGTAGCATTGTATTTACAACGTTACATTCACTATCGCAAACGTAAAGTATTTTATGGTGCATCTGGCAAATTAGCTGATCTTGTGACTATTATGAACAAACATGCTGAAGAGAAATATTTATTTATTACTTCGGATGTTCAGAACGAAGATACATTGGCAACGCTCGAAAAAGCGAAAATTACATACAACAAAGCCATTATGTACAAAACAGTTAGCAACGATTTTGGACCTGATGAGGAATTCAACTACGACATGCTGCTGTTTTTCAGTCCCATTGGTATTGCCTCTTTGTTGAAAAATTTTCCCGATTTCGTTCAGGATGAAATTCAAATTGGATGCTTTGGAGCAACAACAGCTCAGGCTGTTCGTGATGCTGGATTGCGCTTAGATCTGGAATGTCCGCTACCTGGTTTTCCTTCTATGACAATGGCTCTCGACAATTTTCTGAAGGAAGCCAATAAAAAAATTCGAAAATAAAACAATTAAGAAATTAATATTGCTATCCCAAAAGTATCGAAGAATTTCCGTACTTTTGGGATAGTTTATTTTTTACTAGGTATGAAACATCCGAATGCATTTTCAAAAGCTGAGCATCTATGCGGTGAAAAGCGTATCTCAAAGCTTTTTGTTGAGGGAGAAGCATTTATTTGTTATCCACTGCGGGTTCTTTTTCGTATTGAGACAAAATTGGATGTTGAACCGGCAAATATATTGGTTAGTGTGCCAAAAAAACGTTTCAAAAGAGCCAACAAAAGGAACCGTATAAAACGACTTTTGCGTGAAACTTACAGGCTGAATAAACAGGAAATGATTGAGTTATTAAATAAAAAACAGGTTCAGATTCATGTAGCTTTTAATTATGTGTCTGACGAAGAACTTGATTTTCCATTTATTGAAAAGAAAATGAAAACAGCACTTCAAAAATTACAATCAAAAATTGAAACATATCAGGTTGAAATTTGTTGATTTATTAAATGTTCTGCCATGAAGAAAATCCTTAGGTTTATATTTTTACTCCCCGTATATTTATACCGTTACAGCATTTCACCTTTACTCCCTTCGAGTTGCCGTTACACACCTACTTGTTCGGAATATACAATTATTGCAGTAAAAAAACATGGCATCATTAAAGGCTGTTGGCTATCTGCAAAACGTATTAGTAGTTGTCATCCCTGGGGTGGTAGCGGATACGATCCAGTACCCTAATTGAAAACTCTTGCTTCATTTTATCTTAAATTACATAAATAATAGATTGAGTTTCTTAAATAAAATATATCTTTGTCCACTGCATAATTTCTGAATAGTTATAGATTTTGAAAACCATTATCAAATACAGTGTGCTTTTTCCTATTTCACTTCTCTACGGAACAGTGATAATGCTTCGCAATTGGCTGTTTGATCAAGGAATACTTCACTCTACAAGTTTTAATATCCCAATAATTTGCGTTGGTAATTTATCTGTTGGTGGCACCGGTAAAACTCCTCATACCGAGTTTATTTTAAACTGCTTAAAAGGAGACTGGGATATTGCTATGCTTAGTCGTGGTTATAAACGCGAAACTTCCGGTTTCTATTTTGCCGACGATAATACGGATAGTAGAAAAATTGGTGACGAGCCTTATCAAATTCACAGCAAATTCTCTGACATTTTGGTTGCTGTTCATGAAAAAAGGGTAGCCGGAGTTAAAAAATTACTCGAAATGGCGCCTAAATTACAAGTTGTAGTGCTTGATGATGCTTTACAACACCGATATATTCAGGCAGGATTATCAATATTATTAACTGATTATTCGAATTTGTATAGTCGTGATTTAGTTTTACCGGCAGGAAATTTACGTGAATGGAAAAGTGGTAGTAGACGTGCCGATATTATTATTGTGACAAAATGTCCTGCTGATATCAAGCCAATTGAAATGCGTTTGATAGAGACTGAATTGAAACCGGAAAATAATCAGTCACTTTATTTTTCCAGCTATATATATAATGAAATTGTTCCGGTATTCCCAGATTCAGAACCAGAAAACTGGACATTCAAGCATATTAAAGAAACCAGCGCCGGTGTTTTACTCATTGCAGGCATAGTTAAACCGGAGCCTATAATAGAACAGATTAATAAGTTCACAACTAAAGTAAGTTCCATTTTTTTCGATGACCATCACACTTTTCATACAAGAGATTACAATTTGATTATGAGCAGGTTTGATGCATTTAAAGCCGGTGAAAAGTTAATAATAGTAACCGAAAAAGATGCAGCTCGAATGGTATCTGACATAAATTTTCCTGAGATTTTAAAATCAAGAACTTTTGCTTTGCCAATTCGCGTAGAGATATTAAATAAACACGAATCATTATTTATTCAAAAAATCAAAAATTATGTTGTTGAAAATTCAAGAAACTGCTGATTTCCTTCGTTCAAAAATTCCTTCAAATCCAAAAACGGCGATAATCCTAGGTACAGGATTGGGTAATTTGGTTACTCAGATTACCGAAAAAACTGAAATACCGTATGAAATAATCCCAAACTTTCCGGTTTCAACTGTCGAAGGTCACAGTGGAAAGCTCATTATTGGCAAACTCGGGGATGTTGATGTGTTGGCTATGCAAGGCCGTTTTCATTATTATGAAGGCTATGATATGAAAGCTGTCACCTTTCCCGTTCGGGTAATGAAAGCGTTGGGTATTGAAACCTTATTAGTTTCGAATGCCTCTGGGGGTGTAAATCCAAATTTCGAAATAGGTGACTTAATGATTATTACCGACCATATTAATCTTTTTCCGGAACATCCTCTCAGAGGTAAAAATTACGCAGAATTAGGACCTCGATTCCCCGATATGAGTGAAGCATATTCAAAAGAACTGATTGAAAAAGCAAAACAAATTGCCGCCAAACACAATATCAGAGTTGTTGAAGGTGTATATGTTGGCACAACCGGTCCAACATTTGAAACTCCAGCTGAGTATCGATATTTTAGAAATATCGGAGCGGATGCTGTTGGAATGAGTACTGTTCCGGAAGTAATTGTGGCAAATCATGCAGGAATCAAGTGTTTTGGAATTTCAATTGTTACCGACCTTGGAGTACCGGGAAAGATAATTGAAGTGACACACGAAGAAGTACAGGAAATCGGGAATTCAGTACAGCCACTTATGACTTTGATAATGAAAGAATTGATTAATTAATTCTTTCATTATCTGTAAATGAGCAAAGCCAGTTTGGAATATCCTAACTGGCTTTGTTTTTATAACTATTGTGCTATACCAAATTCCCTAACTGCTTTTCCGGTAGCTCAATACTGCTAATCCATTAAATGCCACTGCGAATCCTAACAATGCTGCCAGTTCTTTAGCCAACTGACTGAAATTACTGCCTTTAAGGTAAATGGAACGCATCACGATCATCAAGTGTTTTAATGGATTAAAAGCAGCCAGCCATTGTGCCCAGTTCGGCATACTGTCCACCGGCGTGTACAATCCGCTAAGCATAATAAACAACAACATAAAGAAAAACACAATAAATACTGCTTGTTGCAAGGTTTGTGCAAAGTTGGAAATAACGATTCCCATACCCGAAATGGCAAAAATATAAATCGCTGCAAAGATATAAATCTGGTAAAAATGCCCTACAGGAACTAATCCATAATCGAGCCAGGCAACCAAAAATCCTATGGTTATGGCAATAAAACCGATAATCCAGAATGGAATCAATTTGCCTAAAATAAACACAATCTTAGGTACAGGACTCACATTCATTTGCTCCATGGTACCAATTTCTTTTTCGAAAACAATTGAGACTGCAGGCAAAAATCCGCAAAGCAAAGTCAGAATCATCACCATCAATGCCGGCACCATAAATACCTGATAATTAAGATGTTTATTGAAGCGGTATTGCGAGTCTATCTGAATAATAGATGACCTGCTTTTGGCCATCTCGGGATATAATTCAGAAACCAGTGTAGCATTGAATTCGCCAACAATGGTAGCCAGATAAGTCATTCCCACACCTGCTTTCATCCCGTTCACAGCATTAGGCGAAATCATTACTTTCACATTTTCGTGATTGATAATGCTTTTTTCAAAATTCTTTGGAATTTGAAGAATGATATCCGCTTTATTGCTTTCAATGCTTTTAATAGCATGATTATAATCCGCCGAAATATCGGTCAACCTAAAATAGTTTGACGAAACGATGGTTTGAGTCAGACGGCGTGAGTACGAGGAATGATCACTATCAATCACGCTCAGATTCAGATTTTTGATTTCGTAACTTGCCGCCCATGGAAAAACAAGCAATACCATCAATGGAAAAATAAAAATCATTTTCGGCAAAAATGGATTCCGAAGGATTTGTTTGAACTCTTTTTTTAATAAGTATTTTATCATATAATTGACTTTTTAACTGCATACTACAAACTGCCAACTGCCGACTTTATTCCAGTCGCACTTTAAACTTCTTTAGGCTTATTGTCACCAAAACCGTTCCCATCAGTACCAAAACTCCAACATCTTTCAGTACAGCGCTAAGGCCAAGTCCTTTAATCATAATGGTTTTAACGGCATCAATATACCAGCGAGCCGGGACGAAATTGGATATAAATCGTAGAAATACCGGCATGTTTTCAATAGGGAAAATCATTCCCGAAAGCAGCATAACCGGAATCATTAAACCCATACCGGATATCATCATAGCTGCCAGTTGTGAGTTTGTGACGGTTGAAATAAGTAGTCCCAATGCCAGTGCAACAAAAATATACAGTAGAGATACTATAAACAAACTGATAAAACTACCGGCAATAGGCACTTTCAGCACGAAAACCGAAAGTAACATAATGGTAGCGAAATTGATTACTGACAGTACAAAATAGGGTGAGATTTTCGACAGAATAGTGTACATCGGTTTCATGGGCGACACAAGTAAAATTTCCATCGTTCCCATTTCTTTTTCACGAACAATGGCTATGGAAGTCATCATAGCACAAATCAAAATCATAATCATACCCAACACGCCTGGCACAAAGTTGAATGCGCTCTTCATTTGTGGGTTATATAGCATTTTTACCTCAGGAACAATCATTCCGCCACCCGATTGTGGCTTCGAAATATCCTGCTGATAGTTTGTGATGATATTCGAAGCATAAAACATGAAAGAATTTGCTGCATTCGGGTCGGTAGCGTCTGCAATCAGCTGAATATGAGCCGTACCGCTATGCTTCAGATTCTCGGAAAAATGATCTTCGAAAATCATGGCCAGCTTGGCTTTTCCATCGCGAAATGCTGCATCAATATCCTTCGAATTATGCGCCATCAGTGCCACATCAAAATACTCACTGGCATCAATTCGATTTACAATTCGTTGCGTAGCTTCGTCCATTGTATTTGCCACCACCACAACCTGGGTGTTTTTTACTTCCTGCGAAAGTGCAAAACCAAACAGAATAATCTGAATAACAGGCATCAGCAGTAAAATCATCACCGTGGCTTTGTCGCGGAAAATATGGTGAAATTCCTTGCGGATAAAAGATAGTAATTGTTTCATTTTAATCAGCTTTACGGGTTGATTTTCTGGCTAGTTGCTGAAAAACTTCATCCATATTTTTGGCGTTAAATTGCTTTTTGAGATTATCCGGCGAATCGAGTGCTTCAATCCTACCGTCAACCATGATGGAAACGCGGTCGCAATATTCAGCTTCGTCCATATAATGCGTTGTCACAAAAACGGTTATTCCCTGAGCAGTTGCATCGTAAATCATTTCCCAAAAGCGTCGACGGGTTATCGGGTCAACACCTCCTGTTGGCTCGTCGAGGAAAACAACCTGTGGTTGATGGAAAATGGAAACCGAGAATGCAAGTTTTTGTTTAAATCCTAGCGGTAGAGCTTTTACCAGTTTGTCGCGTTCTTCTTCAAAGTTCAGCTTTAGCATCAACTCATTGGTTTTCTGTTTGATAACTTTGTCGCTCATACCGTAAATTCCGCCAAAAAGTTCCAGGTTTTCCCACACTTTCAAATCTTCATACATGGAGAATTTCTGACTCATGTAACCAATACTTTTCTTAATCAGTTCCGGTTGTTTGAAAATATCGTAACCGGCTACTGTTCCTTTTCCTTCGGTGGGAATGCTGAGTCCGCAAAGCATGCGCATGGCAGTGGTTTTTCCGGCACCATTGGCACCCAAAAACCCGAATATTTCACCTCGTTTCACTTCAAATGAGATATTGTCTACTGCCGTGAAATTGCCAAACCGTTTAGTCAGATTTTCAACTTTTATTACTGTTTCCATTGCTCTGCTTATCAAATTTGTGTTGTGGATAATTCCATAAAACAGTCCTCAATAGTTGGTTCAATCGCCTCAATTTTAATATTTTTATGGCCTTTCTCTGCTAAATATTCTTTTAAACTTTCAACTTTCAACTTTCCACTTCTTACTGTAACGTGTATCGAGTCTCCAAATGCAAAACTACTTTTCACTTCCTTGTCTTTCCGTAAATCTTCGAGCAATTTATGCATATTATCGCTTTTGGCAGCCCAAAGCACATCGGCAAACTGACTGACAATATTCTCGGGGGTGTCTATCTTCAGGAAATGTCCGTTTTGAATCAGTGCAATGCGGTCGCAAAGGCTTGCTTCGTCCATGTAGGGTGTTGAGACTAAAATCGTAATACCCTGTTTGCGAAGCTTTTGAAGCATTCCCCAGAATTCTTTACGCGAAACCGGGTCTACACCGGTAGTCGGTTCATCCAGAAAAAGTACCGAAGGTTTGTGAATCAATGCGCAACTTAAGGCTAATTTTTGCTTCATTCCACCCGAAAGTTTTCCGGCCCTACGTTTTTTGAATGGCTCAATCTGAATATAAATGTCTTTTATCAACTCGTAGTTTTCTTCAATGGTCGTATTAAAAACGGTTGCAAAAAACTCCAGATTTTCCTCTACCGTTAAATCCTGATACAGCGAAAATCTGCCGGGCATATACCCAACCCGCTTGCGAATTTCCTTGTAGTCTTTTACCACATCAAAGCCGTCGATTACTGCTGTTCCGCTTTCAGCCAGAATCAGCGTAGTCAGTATCCGAAAGAGCGTTGTTTTTCCTGCACCATCCGGACCAATTATGCCGAAAATCTCACCTCGATTTACATCAAAATTGATGTTTGTGAGTGCATGAATTTTTCCGTAATTTTTGCTCACGGATCCACAGTGAATAGCAATGTCAGCTATGTTTTCTGAAATGTTCATTGAGTTTTGTCTAAACTAAAATAACTATCAACTTTAAACTATCAACTGTCAATTAAATTTCAGGTTTCCGTACATTCCGATTTTTAAAATACCGTCGTTTTTCACATTTATTTTCACGGCATACACCAGATTGGCACGTTCGTCACGAGTTTCTATGGTTTTAGGTGTAAATTCTGCTTTGTCCGAAATCCAGGCAACTGTACCAATGTAATCTTTCATTTTATCGGCACCAAAATCACATGCTACTTTTACTTTCTGCCCAATTTTCAACTGACTCAACTGGTCGTTGGTGATGTAAGCACGCAGAATCATGTTTTCGGTGTCAGCAATTTTGAAGAGTGCTTTTCCTGGCATAACCAGTTCGCCTCTTTCCACGTATTTCACCAGCACAGTTCCGTTTATCGGACTGCATATATGACATTTCTTCAACTGATCTTCAATCTGAGCAACCTGCAATTTTATCCCTTCGTTATCTTCGGTTATTCCCTGATTGGCAGTTACCAACGTTGTTTTTTGAGCATCGAGTTGTTTTTCCAACACTGCAATCTGAGCATTCACATCATCCAGTTGTTTTTGGTTGGTAGCGTTTGCTTTCAGCAGATTTTCAATCCGTTTTTTCTCGGTTTTGGCAGTTGTAATCTGCTGTTCGATAGCTGCAATTTGCTTTTGTACATCCGGTCGACGAACTTGAATCGATTTTCCTGTTGCCAGTAATTGTTTTTTGCGCAGGTAAAGTTGTACGCTGTCAATAGAACCAACAGTCTCAGCAGTTTGCAACACCTGACCTTCAGTTATATTGAATGTAAGCAATTTTCCTGAACCTTCAGCCGAAACGGTCACTTCTGTAGTTTCAAATGCTCCGGTTGCATCATAATCATTAGTTGACTTTTTACAGCTTGTAAATCCGGCCAGTAAAGTTATTCCGAGTATAATTTGATATCTCATTTTAAAATTTGTTGTTTTCATACTTTATGTTTTTAAGCCCTTTGAAGGATTGTGTTTTTAATTATTTGTATTGTTTTTAAGTTGGTATACATTCATAAGTAACTGAATCTCATGTAACGATTTGAGTTGACGTGCCTGGCTTTCTGCATTCACATCCCGGATTAAATCATTCACAGAAGCTGTACCGTTTATTTGTTTATTCTGAGTCGATTTTTTAATGCTTTCGCGTAACCGTATGATTTCATCGTCGTTACTTAGGGTCGATTGCAGTTTTTCGATTTCATTTTGCTGCTGTTTAGTTGACAGATTATTGTTGAACAAAAAGGTTTCTTTCTGGATGTCAACTGTTTTTTTGCTGATATCGAGCTTGTTGAGATTATCTTTCTGCGTGTACAATCCGCTTATATTCCACGAAAACCGGACACCACCGATATAAAAAGGAGAAAACCCGGTGGTGAACATATTTAATCCGGGTTGACCGTATCCACCCTGTACAAAAGCTCCAATTTTAGGCAAGTTGGCGGATAATACGAGATTCTTTTGATTATCATAGAACTTATTTTGGGCATTAAATAAACTGATTTCCGGTCGATTGTTTGTGTTGCCTTTCAACACACTCAAGTCTAACTCAGGTTTGTTTAATTCAGTTTTATCATTAATATTCTGTCCGGTGAATGCCGAAAGCAGAATTGCATAAGTTTTGATTGATGACTTTAAATCAGATTCACGTTGAATGACATTTAACTGCTCCACTTTTATGGCATCTAAATCAGATTGCTGGGCTAAACCATTTTTAATATAAGCATCCAATCGATTAAAATTCGTGAGCAAATCATTTTTTAGAATTTCGGTTTGTTTGAGTTGTTCATTTAGTAATAAGATGCCGAAAAATAACTGATTCACCCGATCTTTCAATGTGTACAAATCCACCTCTAGTTTTTGTTTTTCAACTTCAGTTCCTGCTTTAGTTATTTTATTTTGCGTGGAAATCACCCCTCCATCCCAAATCACCTGAGTAGCTTCCAACACAGCCTGATACTGATCTTTGGCCAACGAAGGGAATGAAAAAGGTTTACCTGTAAGTTTCGACAAAACATCGCCCAAACTTGAAGGTATTTGAGTTACATCTGACTGATAAGTTGCACGTGCTGAAATAGAAAGTTGTGGCAGATAGCCTTTGTTGGCATTGCTAATATTGTATTTAGCAGTTTGCTCTATCAGTCCGTATTGCTTTACGAGTGGATAATTTGCTTTTGCTTTTTCCTGACAGCTTTCTATTGTCAGGCTCTGAGCAAAAATTCCAACTGAAAGGAATAATAGCAGGGAATTTAAAATTAGTTTCTTCATATTGTTTAAAAAATAATGTTTCTAGAAAAAAATCAGGAGCGTATCCCGTTTAATATAAGTTTTACATGTTCATCACGACGGCGATTTATAACAAATTCTTTTTGTTTTTCATCCATGGTCATAATTTCAGCTGCTACCGGCAACAGTAAAAATAGCGAAATATTGATAGAAATAACAGTGAATATCAAATCTATAATCGTTATTTGACGAACGCGTCCTGCTGCAATTTCGGCCTGTAAATCGGTGTTCAAACTTTCAAAAAGACTTGTAACAACACCTTGCAGCTTTTCCTTCAAGGTGGCTACCATTTCTGGATTTCTCGAAAATTCAGTTACTATCAACAGCGGGATTCTTGGATTTTGACGAACCATATCAAAATGTGCTTCAATAATGTGTTTCAATTTGTCCAGAAATGCCAGTTGATCCAGATTTTCCAAAATAAAAATATTTTGGAAGAACTGCTTAAACTTTTTCTCGAATATAATATTAAAAAGATTTTCCTTGGTACGGTAATAGTAATGAATAAGTGCCTGATTACAACCAATTTCTTTCGCAATTTCGGTGGTTGATGTCATGGCAAATCCTTTTTCAAGAAACAAACGTTCTGCCGTTTCTAAAATAACTATTTCCATAGTTGGATTATTCTTAACTTCCATATTTAATAAGTATGTTTAATAGCTCTATTAATTCAACGCAAAGTAAAGTCTTTTTGTTCGGACTTTTATCCGAATCCGATTCAATAAAGCATTTTTTTAGATTATTTAACTTAGGAGAAGTTGAAAGTCATGAATGCTTGACCTAAATGCTCAATAACATCTCCTGCAATCAAAGATTCTTTCGACTGACTCGCAAGGGACTTATCGCCGGCCATGCCATGAATAAAAACTCCAGCTTTGGCAGCATATTCAGGAGAATAACTTTGAGCCAACAAACTAACCAACAGACCGGTTAGCACGTCACCTGCACCCGCAGTAGCCATGCCTGAATTTCCTGAACTATTGAAGGTTAGTTTAGCATCAGGTGTTGCTATAAAGGTGTAACGTCCTTTTAGTATAATAATCAGGTGATGTTTCAGAGCCATTTCCTGAGCTTTCATCATACGTTCATAAGAGTTTCTCGAAGGTCCGAAAAGCCTTTCAAATTCTTTTGGATGGGGTGTTAGTATGCTATTTTTCGGTATTATAGATAGAAGTTCCTTGTTTTTTCCGATTAGATTTAATGCATCTGCATCTATCACACAAGGCGAAATAAGTTTGCCTAGCGTTTTCTTTAAAAATGCTGTTGTTTCGTCAGATTGACCAATTCCAGGCCCGATTGCAACGGCATCGTAACTATCAACCAGCTTCACTTCGGTGATGTGGTCTTCTGATTTATCTGAATAATATATAATTTCAGGCACGGTTGACTGAACAATAATCCGGTTTGATGCCGGACCGTGTACACTCACCAGTCCTGCACCCGACCGAAGTGCAGCTTTTCCGGCAAGCACCGAAGCACCAGCCATTCCTTTGCTTCCGGCAATTATCAGCGCATGACCAAATATGCCTTTGTGAGAGAAATCGGGACGGGGTTTAATCAGTTGAGCAATGTCACTGTGTGTTTGAAAATAGAAATTACTTTTTGTAGAAGCTATTGCAACCGGATGAAGTCCAATGTCAAGCGTTATAAATTGTCCGACAAAGGAATCATTTTCAGGAAAAAGAAAAGCCAATTTCGGAAATTGAAGCGAGAAAGTATAATCAGCTTTTACAATCGGAACAGATAAATCGGAGTTTTCTTCGCCCTTTAATCCTGACGGAATGTCAATGGAAACTACTTTTTTCCCCGAAGAATTTATCCAATGGATAGCATCTGAGAAAATACCTTCAGCCGGTCTACTCAATCCTGATCCGAAAATCCCATCAATGATAACCGTATTATCAGAAATCTCAGGGTCAATAAATTTTCGTTTAAGTTCACTTATTGAACGTGGAAACTGAATTTCTAGCCGGCGGAAATTTGCCTTGCAGTCATTGGATAACGAATCTGATGAAAGCAGAATGGATGTGACCTGATATCCTCTTTGATGCAACAGCCTTCCAACTGCCAGCGCATCGCCACCATTATTCCCGGGTCCGGCAAAGACACAAACAGGATAATCACTATCAAATAACTCAATATATTTAGTTGTGATTACATCGGCAGCACGTTCCATTAAGTCAATGGAAGCAATCGGTTCATTTTGAATCGTGAATTTATCCAGTTCACGAATTTGAGATGTGCTGAAAAACTTCATAACTATAAAATAAAAATTATAAACTATAAACTAAAGCGCATTCCAACGTGTTTCCAACCATTTTTTCTGTTGTGTTGGAGTTAGGAAAGTCCATGCCAGAATCCGACTTATTTTCGTTCCTTGTCCCATTGCTATAGTTTTTACATCCACTGCTCCGGCTATTTTCAAGGCTTCGAGAAGTGGCGCAACATGCACTTGTTTGGCAATCAAGCTAGAAAACCAAAAGCAATTCGTCGAAAATTGTTTGCTCTGACGAATCATATTGCGCACAAAACGTTCCTCACCACCATCGCACCACAATTCATTACTCTGTCCACCAAAATTCAACACCGGAGTAGTTACTTTTTTATGATTCAGACTGCTCAGTTTTCGAAGCGTACCTTTTTGAGCTTCTTCCAACGATAAATGAAAAGGCGGATTGCAGATAGCCAGGTCAATGGGTTCATTACGTTCCATCACACCATGAAAAATATCATTGGGATTTTCCTGAAAGCGGAGTTCTATATTACGTTTTAGAAAGGCATTGTTGCTGATGATTTTATTGGCCGATTCCAAAGCTGCATTATCTATGTCAGTCCCGATAAACGACCAACCATATTCTTTATTGCCAATAACAGGATAAATGCAACTGGCTCCCACACCGATATCCATGCATTTAACCTTATAGCCGGTTGGAATTTTGCCATTATTCGACTTGCCCAACAGTTCCGCTATATGGTGAAGGTAGTCGGCTCTTCCTGGAATCGGAGGACAAAGATAACCGCTCGGAACATCCCAATATTCCAATGAATAATACTGTTTAAGTAAAGCCTTGTTCAACCATTTTACCGCTTTCGGATTGGCAAAATCAATCGATTCGTCGCCATAGGGATTCAGTTTCACATACTTGCCCAGTTCAGGACAAGCTGACTTCAGCAAGTTGAAATCATATCGCTCCCGATGCTTATTTCGTGGGTGTAAAACGGTCTTTTCGGCAGGATGTTCTTTTTTATTCTCAGACATGGGAGTTTTTTTATAAATATATCTTGCAAAGGTAATCAATGTCGGGCGTAGTTGTTCAATTTAAACCGAACTTATACAGTATGAGGAGTTTGAATTTACGGACTTACTTAAAATTAATCTCAATATATTGAATAAATGTTGTATAAACGTATAAATATTCTTCTAAATCAGTGTAAATCAAAACATTTAGACCCCAGAGTTGTTTCATTAATTACTACTTGTTCCAAATGGAACATGAATTAAATTAAAAAACAAAGAATATGCAACATTCTCAAAACAAAACAAGCGCTAAATTGGAATCTTCCGTTGAAGAGGCAGAATCCTTTTTACCCTTTGAACATTTCATTCAAAATTTCAAAAACACCCTGAAAAGAGTTTTTCATGAGGAAAATGACATTGACACGATGGGCATCACCCGTGGTATTTCGCCTGAAGTACTCGGACAAATCATGGATTGTAACCCTCTTTCAGTTGCCATCCCAACCGAATACGGCGGTCGTGGCGGGATAGTACAGGAAAGCCTGCAACTGCTATCGGCTTCAGCCTACGAATCACTCGCATTATCCCTGACTCTGGGGATTAACAACGCACTTTTTTTGCAACCTTTTGCCAAATACGGTCAGGATGCTGCAAAACCCGAAGTATTTGGTCGTTTTTTGAACCACCAGAATATGGGTGGACTGATGATTACCGAACCGGGGTTCGGCAGCGATGCCTTGAATATGCAAACTTCCTTTACCGAGCAATCCAATCACTTTCATCTGAAAGGTACTAAACACTGGGCCGGACTGACCGGACAGGCTGATTACTGGTTACTTACAGCCCGTAAACAAACCGAGCAAGGTGGTTTGCAGCGTGACATTGACTTTTTTGTTTGTGACAACACCAATCCCGATCAACATATTTTTGTGGAAGAACGATTTGAGAATCTGGGCTTGTATCAAATTCCATACGGTCGTAATATTCTGGATGTAAAAATCCCGAAAACACAACGACTTATTCCCCAAACTAATGGCGTTCAAATGATGTTGGATTTATTACACCGCAGCCGTCTGCATTTTCCGGGCATGGGTCTGGGCTTTGTAAAACGTATGCTCGATGAGGCTATTACGCATTGTCAGCAACGCTTGGTGGGTGGCCGTAGTTTGTTTGCTTACGATCAGGTACAACAACATTTAGCCAAACTTCAGGCAAACTTCAGCATTATCTCTGCTTTCTGCAAACACAGTTCAGGAGTTGCCGGTATTGAAAATGACCTGACAGGTCTGGGTCTCGAAGCCAATATCATTAAAACCGTAACAACGGATTTAATGCAGGAATCGTCGCAAACTTTGCTAACCCTGGTGGGTGCAAAGGGATATAAGTTGAATCATATTGCCGGTCGTGGCACAGTGGATAGTCGTCCGTTTATCATTTTCGAAGGTTCCAACGATATTCTGTATGCTCAGATTGGTGAAGCCGTAGTAAAACTGATGAAAACAGCTAAAGAAACTGCGTTTCATACTTTTCTGAAAGCACATCGCCTGACAGAAAATGCTGTGAAATACGTCAAAGATTTGGTTAGTTTCGATATTGACCTGCAAATGTCACAGCGTAAGTTGGTGGAACTGGGACGGGTTATGAGTCGCGTAGTTTCAATGGATATGGTACTCAAATTGGGTGATGCCGGTTTCCGTAACGATTTGGTGGATGGCGCAGTTTCCTTACTTCGTCAGGAAATCAGCACGTTGGTTAGTCAATTCTCTTACCTTCAACCTACAAAAGTAATCGAAGATTATCAGGCAGATAGTAACTGGAATAATTTTGTGATAGCATAGACAAAAACTTAACATTAGATGAAACCGCCCGGCCTGAAAATTTCAGACTGGGTGGTTTTTTTTATCAAATTTATCAGCAAGCCATTTCCCCTGCATTTTTCTTGGCCGAAAGCAAATCATACGCACCTTTTACTACCACTTTTGCTGCTTTGACATTGAAGTTGTCGGGTAATGTAATTTCAGTATATCCTTCGTCGGTCACACCTTTTTTTACCTGTATCAATTGGTATTCTGTAAAATGTTTGCCACTTTCCTGTTTGTTCCGTTCAAAAATAAAAATATAGTCTTTGTCTTCGAAACTAACTATGGATTCGGAGGGTACTGCCCTTACTTTTTGGGTTGTAGCATCAATAATCGCATTGACATACATGCCGGGTAAAACATTCTTACAAGTCCCCTGAACACTTGCATATACCTTGTAGGTATTATCGGAATCAACGGATTTGGCGGTTTGGTAAATCAATGCCATATGTTGTTCGGTTTCATTGTTGATAAAGAAACGTATATTCTGCCCGCTTGAAACCTTATCGGCATCTTTTTCAAAAAGAGTCAGTTGAAGGAAGAGTTTGCTGGTATTTACTATCTCGAATAACACATCGGTCGCCGAAACCGACTTCCCGATACTTACATTGACTGTTTTTACATATCCCGAAATGGGGGAAGTCAGCGTAATGGATTTACTGATAGTATTTTCATTCAGTTTATTGGGAGTAATACCTATAATCGACAATTTTTGTTCCAATGATTTCACCTGCACTTTCAGACTCTTGTACTCCGACGTAACTAGCTGCATATTCTTTTTTGACGAAACATCATTTTTGTACAGTTCGTTTTGACGGTTATAATCTGCCTCAGCATATTCAAGTTTACTTTTAGCTTCAAGGTAGTTTTGCTGAATATCAATAAATTCGGCGTTTTCGATTACGGCCAGTGATTGACCTTTAATAACCGAATTGCCTGGCATAAGCGATGTGCTTTTTACAAAACCGCCCAATGGCATACTTACCATAGCCATATTTTGAGGGGCTGCGGCAACTACACCGCTTACTTTCAGGGTTCCGCTTAGCGAACGCAATTCAATCAGGCCCGTTTTTATGTCAGCAAGTTTTACCTGATCGCTCCTCATTTCTACAATATTATCCGGAAGCACTTCTTCCTTGATAGCAGTTTCTGATTTCTTCTGTTTCCCACACGATGCAAAAGCAACCAGCAGGATTGAAAATAAAATAAATGATTTGAAATTATAGCTTGTCATAATTGTAAATTAATAAATTGTAAATTAAAAGATTTTCCCTGTAATAAAGTCTATGGAAATAATGGTTTGATTGTAGCTATTCAGCGCATCGAGGTAGTTTTGTTTGATGCTCAACGCCCGGTTCAGACTCAACATATAATCCGAATAATCCATGGCACCGGCTTTATAACTTTTCGTGGCCTGACTGATAATTAAATCAGCTTCGGGAATAGCTTGTCTTTCGTAATAATCCACACTGTTGCTGTTTTTGCTGAGCTCAAGCAATAAGGAACGATAGCTGCCCGAAATAGATTTGGAATAACTTTCCGCATTGGTTTGAGCTATCTTCTCCTTCAATTTAGCTGCTTTGGCTTTGGCGGAATAAGGAACAAACCAGATCGGAACTGCTATACCAGCCTGAATACCACTAAAGCGGTCGCCAATGCCAAATACACGTGGCACTCCGTTTATTTCCTGTGTTCCCTGCATGGTTTGGCTGAAGTAGCCTATACTCAAATCGGGTAAAGCACGACTACTTTCCAGTTTTTTCTCCAGTTGCGAAACTTCAACCTGCTGATTGATATAACCAATTGATGGGTTGGCAGCAAATGCCGAATTTTCAGTTGCAGGTATAAAGTCTATTCGCGGCAAAACCGTATCGGCAGGCAAAAGAGCTATTTCTTTGTTTAAAATAGTTTGCAATTTCTGATTATAAATTATCAGATCGACACTAATTTGCTGCAACTTATTTTTTATCTCAAGACTTTCTGAACGGGCCGAAATCATTTCGAGCCGATTGGTTTCACCTGTTTTCAAACGGAGCTCAGCTGCTTTCTGAAAGCCGGAATATAAGCTATCCTGATAAACAAACAGTTTTTGCTTTGAGTACAAGTAAGACAGTTGCCAGTAAATTTGTTTTACCTGCGTGGCTATGTCGAGTTGCGAACTTTTCAATTGCCATTCACTGCTTTTTACATTGGCGCTTGCCAGTTTATGTTGATTAGCATAAACCGTAGGAAACGCAAACGACTGTGAAACGCTAAAGCTATTATCTTTTGAATAGGAATTAAATTGCCCGTATTGTCCTTCAATATTTGTTTTTGGAATATCCCACGAAGCCCGTTTCAAGTTTTTTTGAACTTCAACGGAATAACCGGACGAACGTACCATTAAATTACTGTCCAATGCCAGCTGAATGGCTTGTTTGAGTTGAATTGTCTTGGGTTTCTGTGCATTTATGGTGTTAAAGCCCGAAGAACAAACTACAAGGAGGAATATGATGGCTAAAGTTTTCGTAGATTTCCGTTTCAACAGCGACCTGAAAGAAACGCTGGAAAAGAAAATGTAGAACACCGGTAGTACCAAAAGCGTCAGCAAAGTAGCTGTTATCAATCCTCCAATCACTACGGTTGCCAACGGTTTCTGAACTTCGGCACCTGCAGAACTTGATAATGCCATGGGCAGAAAACCAAGCGAAGCTACAGCAGCAGTCATAATTACCGGGCGCAAACGAGTTTTCAGTCCTTTAGTCACCCGCTCATAAATATCGGCAACACCGTCTTTTTCAAGTCGGTTGAATTCGGCAATAAGCACAATACCATTCAGCACCGCAATACCAAACAAAGCAATAAAGCCAACTCCGGCAGAAATGGAGAAATTCATGCCCCGAATCCACAGAGCCAGAATACCACCAATCAGCGACATAGGCACTGCCGTATAGATTAATAAGGTTTGTTTTACCGAATGGAATGTGAAAAACAAGAGCACAAATATCAACAACAATGCCACCGGCACGGCAATAGCCAAACGTGCTTTTGCAGCCTGAAGGTTTTGAAACTGACCTCCATACGATACGGAATATCCCGTTGGAAGTTTAAGTTTGGTATCAAGTTGTTTGCTAACTTCGTCAATCACAGTTTGAACATCCCTGTTGCGTACATTAAAGCCAACAGTAATTCTGCGCTTTGTGTTCTCCCGTGACACCTGCGCCGGACCCGATTTAATTTCAATGCTGGCCAATTGGTCAAACGGAACCTGCCCACCCGAAGGCAAAGCAACAGAAAGATTTTTTACATCGACCATACTTTGGCGGTAATCTTTATCTAACCTCACCACCAATCCGAATCGTTTCTCTTCGTCGAATACAACCCCTGCCTGACTACCGGCAAAAGCAGCCCGCAGCACTTTGTTTACATCCTGAATAGACAAACCATATTGAGCCAACCGATCACGATTATATTCAATTTGCACCTGTGCCAGACCGGTTACTTTCTCCACATTAATATCTGCAACACCTGTTATAGTTCGTATTAGTTTTTCCACATCAACCGCTTTTTCGGCCAGGGTGTTGAGATTATCGCCATATATTTTTACGGCAATATCCTGTTTCGAACCGGACATCAGTTCGTTGAAACGCATTTGAATGGGTTGTTGAAACTCAAATTTTACTCCTGCCAAGGGTATCAACGCATCTTCCATTTTCGCAATAAGTTCTTCGCGTGTCTGTGCCGAAGTCCATTCGCTTTTTGGTTTCAAGGTAATAATATAATCACCTGTTTCCATGGGTGTGGGGTCGGTAGGGATTTCACCTGCTCCAATTTTACAAACAGCATGTTTGATTTCAGGAAAATTGGCGAGCAATATTTTATTCGCCTTTTCTACTTGCTCAATCGTATTACTCAGCGAACCGCCCTGCAGGGTAATCACTCCGGCAGCTAAGTCACCTTCTTCCAGTTGAGGAATAAATTCTCCACCCAGACTATTAAACACAAATAAGCTGGCAACAAAAACCATAATAACCGTAACCGAAACAAGCATTTTGTGCTGGATTGTATAGCGCATAATCGGATTAAAAATATGCTGAAAACCTTCCATCATTTTGTCCGATAGATTGGGTTTGTGTTCGGTACTTTTACTCAAAAACAGGGTTGAAATCATGGGCACATACGTCAGCGAAAGAATGGTAGCACCAATCAATGCAAAAGAAACTACCTGGGCCATGGGGCGAAACATTTTACCCTCGATACCCACCAACGCCATTATGGGTACATACACTATCAGAATAATGATTTGTCCGAATGTGGCAGAGCTCATCATTCGTTTGGCCGAATCAAAAACAGTTTCGTCCATTTGTTGTTGAGATAACCGCTTTATGCCTACATGGTGATGCTTACTCAAGGTGATTCGGTGTACCACACTTTCAACAATGATGACCGCTCCATCCACAATCAACCCGAAGTCGATAGCTCCCAGACTCATTAAATTGCCCGAAATTCCAAAAAGTTGCATCATAGAAACGGCAAACAACATGGAGAGCGGAATAACCGAAGCGACTATCAGTCCGGCTCTTACATTGCCCAGAAACAATACCAGAATAAAGATAACAATTAAAGCACCCTCCAGGAGGTTGCGCGAAACGGTAGTAATTGCCCGTCCCACCAAATCGGAACGATTGAGAAACGGTTCTATTTTTACGCCTTTAGGTAATGACTTTTGTATAGATTCAATGCGTTTTTCCACACTGCCAATCACTTCGTGAGCGTTTGCTCCTTTAAGCATCATCACCACACCACCAACTGCCTCAGTACTATCTACCACCAACGCTCCATATCGTATGGCACTGCCATATTGTACAGTTGCCACGTCACGTATCAGCACCGGCATACCCAAAGCGGTAGATTTGACTACAATTTTTTCAATATCTTCCAATGTTTTCACCAAACCAATTCCTCTGATAAAATAGGCAGTTGGTTTTTTGTCGATATAGGCGCTTCCGGTGTTTTCATTGTTCTTTGCCAGGGCTTCAAATATGTCGGTAAGCGTCAGGTTCAGACTTTTGAGCCTTTCCGGATTTAGGGCTATTTCATATTGTTTTATAAATCCACCATAACTATTAATCTCGGCAACCCCGGCTGTGCCAAGCATTCCACGCCGAACCGTCCAATCCTGCAAAGTCCGCAATTCCATAGGGGTATAGCTGTGTTCGTAACCTTTCTCCAATGCTAAGCGATATTGGAATATTTCTCCCAACCCGGAGGAAATAGGGGCAAGTTCAATTTTTGCCAGGCCTTCAGGAATAATATCTTCAGCTTCTTTTATCCGTTCGGAGAGTTGCTGCCGTGCCCAGTAAACATCTACTCCATCTTTGAATACAACGGTTATAACTGATAATCCCAAGCGGGATATGGATCGAAGTTCAGTAATATCGGGGATATTGGCAACTGCCACTTCAACAGGAGCCGTAATGGAACTTTCCACTTCCTGCACAGCTAATGAAGGAGCAAGTGAAATTATCTGCACCTGATTATTGGTAATATCGGGAATAGCATCAATGGGTAAATTGGTGAGCGAATAAGTTCCCCAACCGATTAGAGCCAATACAAAAAGTCCGACAATAAATTTATTTTTTATTGAAAAATGAATGATACGTTCTATCATACGATAAGCTTAAAAGGTAAATACAAGGATTTTAATGATTTATTGAAAACAACAAATCATTAGTTGAGAGATGAAAGCATTAAACCTCAATCATTAAAAAAAATTGAATGATGAATGGAGTAGCATCTTTCCTCAGTTCCCCTTTAGAGGGTTAGGGTGGCTTTTAGCTAAGCTTTGGCGGTTGCCAGATAGACGCAAAATTGAAAGAAGAAAATTCCGAACAATAGCTTGGATATTGAACAATAGAATATGAATCGGAAATAAAATTCAGTTGAAATAGCTCCTCATGCGAGATAGCTGAAACACAACAGCTACAAAAACAGAAAGGCGAGCAAGTATCCGCTTCAGGGAGCTCATGACTGCCATTTGTAGTGTTTTGACTTAGCTGCATATTTACACTTCCCGAAAACTCAGGTGCATCAAGGCATGGAATGGCCGTGAGTACCAAAATATAGAGGGCTAATATGTAGGCTAATAATCTCATATTTCTATTTTACGACAAAGATACATAAAATCTTATGCAACCGGCTTGCAAACTGTCGGTTTTGCTAGACACTGTCCAATAAATTGTGTAAATGAAAAACTACAGGAAATCGTTCTTGTAGTTTTTTTCTTTTCAAACCCCTCTTTTCTTTCAGGTCGTTTTTTTTAAAAGACTATTCCTGACTATTTAATAAACCCTTTTTCAACGATTCATCAAACTCGCTTGTATAAAACACTTGCCCAAATATACCAATACCAATCACTTTTGATTTAGCATCCACCTGTATCGACGAAGTTGAAAACAATCCGTAGCTTTTTGTACTTACCTGATTGTCAACCAATTTATCAATCAATTCTGTGCCCAGCAATTTTCGCATGGATTCACTTATATTTCCCCAGCTTTCATCCGTACCGGGTATTTTTGCTGTGCCCGATTCCTGCAAGCCGATATAAAGCTTATTTTTTAGCAACTCTTTGTGTCTGTATGGGTTTGGATTTGTAAAAGCTGCGATGACTATAATAAATAAGATAATTCCCGCTATAATATTTTCCCTTTTCATTTGTTTGTTTTTTTATCAATACCTAACAGGTTTCTAAAACCTGTTAGGTATTGATGATTCCCCCTCCACAATCTTCACTTCCTCATCAGTCAATTCATACAGCGCATACACCATGCGGTCTATTTCACGGTCGGTATCGTCTATTTGTTTTTTGTTATCGATGGCTTTTGCTTTTTCCGTGTTGAAGTAATCTTCCCATTCGGCTTCCTGAGCGAGCGTGAGTTTTACTTTTTTCTTACCAAGTTCGGCAATAAACTCTTTATAACTAAGCAAGTACCAGTTTTGAAGTTTGCCCGGCAACTCATCCAAGTCAAACTTACGCTGAAGCATACGTTGGAATTTTTGAGTTGATTCATATAATTCCTTGTTTAGTGTGAGCATTTGGTTAGCTTTCTCAATAAATGCATATTGATTAACCTTCTTCCATTCTTTTATGGGTAAGCTCTTAACATGACTCAGTTTTATTTGTGGAAATAAATCATCAAACTCTGAATATTTATATCGAAAATAAAAAGACATTAATTTGGAACAAATTATTGGGAGTATGTTTAAAACTTTATAATTACTATTTGCATTAATTATAACCGTATATAATTGTTGATCAACAACAAATTTCTTTTCAATATAAGTTGCAACTAATCCTTTCGATAATATTTTTCGAACTAGAATTCTTTCACCAATGAAGTATTCGGGGTTTTTGGGCTCAGCTAGCCAATCGCCATAACTTATATAACTATCTTCATTCCAATCAATAAGCCAGTTGCCTAAGTTACGTCCTCTTAAATAGGGAATAAAAGTGTCATCTTTTTTTGTTGAAGATTGATATGGGTCTAATTCAATAAATTCTTTTGTATGACCAACCCTTTTATGGTAAACACCAACTCCACGAACTATATTTGAAAAGTCACCTAGTAAAATAGAATCACTTTCAATTTTTTGAATCAATTCATCCACATTTTTTGTCAAGTGAATATTTATTGCAGAGTCTTGACTATTAAACCAATTAGTTTGATTGCCAAATCCCAAATGTGAAAATTGAGATTCATAGCATCTTATTAATCTTACTTTCTCATTTTTAGCACCTTTTCGATAAGTAGTAATAATAGTATCCACATTAGCTTCTTCAAAAGTATTTGAAGGCATTATTACAAACTCTTCGAATCTTGAATTGCAAAGCATGAACTGCCTTACAGATTCTAATCTTAGATTATTCAACCACGTATTTGGTACGATAAATGAGATACAACCATTCGTATTAACTAAACTGAGTGCTTTTTCCAAAAAAAGAATGTATAAATCTATTTGGTAAGCTGCAGTTGAATATTTATTTGTCAAATGTCTTTTTATATCAACATTTATTGTTTCTCCCTTACTATTCACATACGGCGGATTCCCAATCACCACATCAAAACCACCTTTTAGTTTTTCATACTTAGTTTTCGGTGCTGAAACAGCCTCTAATTTGTTGGCATATTCTGCCAATTGTTTGGTGATTTCCAATGCTTCCTTAGATAGAGCAATTCCGTGTTCTGCTTTTAGTTGAGCTTCTGCCGATTTTTCTTTAATCAGTTTCAGGTAATCGGGTGTTTTGTCTTTTTCTAGGGGAGTTACTTCAACTGCTTTCTGTTCACGTCCAAAAACCTGAGGGAATTCTTTGTGCCAGTCGAATGCTTTATCACCTGCCACAGTTGGGTCGTCAATCAGCGAATTACCGCATTTGATATTATTATTCAGCGAACTGAGTTTGCGGTGAGGTTTGGCAGTGCGCAGCCACAACGACAGTTTGGCAATTTCTACACTTTCTTCGTTGATATCCACCCCGAAAAGGTTGTTTTCCAGAATGGTATTTTCGATATTCGATAATCCCATGGAGTAATGGTCTTTCGAACCGGCAATTTTATCCTGTTGATTGTCAATCCAGTTGTGTTCGGCTATTAAAAAATCGAGTGCGGTATTCAGAAATGCACCGCTACCACATGCCGGGTCTACAATGGTGATTTGCAACAGCCATTCACGATAGGCATCGAACACTTTAAGGGCTTGTTTCTTTTTGTCGGTACGCTTGTATTCAAATAACTCTTCACCAATTCCCAGTTCCGTTTTCTTTTCTTCGCACAACCGTCCAACAGTATTTTCAACAATGTATTGAGTAATATAACGTGGCGTATAAAACACACCATCCTGTTTCCTTTTCGAGACCCCTCCCGGCCTACTCGAAGGGGAGGAGAATACACCTGAAGTTATTTCATTGGTTACTTCTTCTATTTCGTTGAGGCTGTTTTCGAAAATATGTCCGAGAATGTTTACATCTACATCCGTATCGTAGTCGTATTGAGCCAGTTTAAGTACATTTTCAGCCAGAATAGTATCATCAATACGGAGTTTATTCAGAAATTCATCATTGGCAAACAACCCACCATTATAAGCATAAATCTCGGTGTTCGCATCTTTATAACCCACATCCAGCAGCTTGAAATACTTCACAAACCGACTGTACAAACTCTGATAGTCGTTCATCGGGTCGGCATTGAATTTTTTCCATTTATCTACCGTTCCCTGAATCGAATTAGCAGGAAGTAAACTCTTATCTTCAGCAAAAAACAGGAACAGAAATCGGTCAAGCAGTTTTTGTGTTTCCTTAAACAGAAGTAGTTTGTCGTTTTCCGGATTCAATGTTACGATATTATCAAAAAGCAAGCGTTTGAAAACCGAATAATCTTTATAAAGTTTCTTGGTAATTACATCTTCGGTACTTAGCGATTGGTTTTTAATCTCCTGAGGCAGATTCTTTGCCATACTTTCGTATGAAAGGCACAACCACAGCCGGCGAAATTCGTCAAATGTCAAATTGAATAAATCGAACTCAATAAAATCAACCGCATTATCAATATAAAACCGCAATCGTTCAAAATTGGAAGTAACAACGTAATGGCAGTTTTTATGATTGTTTTTGTAGCCGAAAGCCTGAACTTCTACTTTCTTTAAATCCTGCGTTTTGTGGTCTTTCAGTTCAATAACCGCTGTAATTTGATTGTTAATACTGATGGCAGCATCGGCACTTTTGGCATCAGTTTCGTTTTTCTTTTCCCTAAGTAGATTGAAATTCGGTTGAGGTTGAGCGGTATACCCTAATATATTTACAAATAAAGCCTCAATAAATTCACCTTGATATTGTTGCTCTATCAATTCTAAAATGTTTGCCTGAATGGCAGGACTGCCAAAATAATCAACGAATTTTTTATAAATCGGAGTCAGATCGGTGGTTATACCTCCTAAAAATTGACGTTCAACCTGTGTTTGGAATAAAGACATGCTATATTGCTTTGTAGTCGGTGATCTATAGTTAAAGATTATAAGTTACAAAACTACAAAATCATTTTTACATTCTATCATTTTGCGTTAATTTATTTTTAAGCAGGCTGTTTTATTTCGGAGTTATTTTATTTTGCTGATATAATTGATCTTTTTTCCTCAATACATTGACATGATTCAACTATGATTTCATTCTAATCAGACCTAACAGGTTTCCAAAACCGGTTAGGTCTTAAGTTTCGCAACAACTCTAAGTTCAGCCCGACAATTTATAAAACAGCAAACCGCCCAAGCTGAATTTCTTCAGTTGGGCGGTTTTGTATTTTATAATTCAGGACTTAAAAACCTTATACTTTAAATGTGTTAAATATAAATGATTATTCTTTTACAATTTTATGAATACTTCGTCCGCCGGTGGTATTTACTTCCAGAATATAAATTCCGTTACTCATTCCAGATAAATCAACTTCATTGGTACTTGATACAGATTTGATCTGAGCACCCTGTAGATTGTATAGCCTGGCATTGAGTATGCTACTTGCTGAAGTAATATACACTTTCGATAGAGTTGCTGTAGGGAAAACACTACAATCAACATCAGCCTTCGGAGCACTTAGCGCATTTGGCAAATTCACAATCCGATCGGTATAAATCAGCAATTGTCCGGGTTGCATCGAAATGGTCATATTCGTATTGCTTACATTCAAGCTTTCTCCGGTTAGTAAGTTATACCAGGTTCCGGTACTTGGAAAAGTAGGATTGCCTGTAACGCTAATCGTTGGATCAAAATTCCCCAAAACAATCATATTTAAACTTGAATGAGAAAGTGCAATTCTTCTTCCCTGACTCCAGTCACCTGAACCAACACTTGTAACATAAGAACCCTGAGTAAATGCCGTCGGATATAGTTTTCGAAGCGTAATAATTTTGGCACAAGCATCTGCTGCAGCCTTACGTTGCGGCAAATTTAACCAGGCCCATGCCTGTTGTTTTTCGTTTGTACGTCCTCCGTTTGAATTGATTGAATAATCATATCCCATTTCTCCAAATTCATAAACCATTTTCGGTCCGGGCAATAGCGTTGTAAAAGCGATATTTAACGGTATACGGGCAATACGTGCAACCGAGTCGGTTTTCAAAGAACCGGCACCATAGGTTTTAGCCTGAAAGAAATTGCGTTCTTCGTCATGACTTTCGGCATATCCAACCCATTGACGGGGTGACGAAATCATTCCTGACATATCGCTACTGCTTTGATATCCCATAGCTGTTTGTGAATAAACGCTATTCATATTGCGCCACAAATACATGCCTTGAGAAGCCAGATAATCTTCTTCACTTCCACCCACAAAATGTTCCAAAATAAACATGGTACTTCCTTTTACACTTTTAACCGCAGTATAATAATCATTCAAATTATTAACTCTCTGCTGATCATAACTTGATTCTGTTCCTGAATTTTGAGTAAATCCCTTGGTCAAGTCCATACGATACCCATCAACCTTATATTCAGTCAACCAGTATTGCAATACGCGCTTAAAGTATTCTTTCGTACCGCTATAGCTGTGATTAAAGTCGTTCAATACACTGAAATTGTGAGGAGCAGTGACGTTCATCCATGGATTATTAGCTGCCGGGCGACTATTTACCGCATCCCAGTAAAGCAGTGCAAATGGACAAATACCCGAAGCCTGATTGAAAACCATATCTAAAATTACAGCTATACCACGTTTATGACATTCGTCAATAAATTTCTTGTATGTTTCAGGCGTACCATAGGCCTTATCCGGTGCAAAATAATGGTTTGGATTGTAACCCCAGCTATTATTCCCATCAAATTCCTGAATTGGCATTAATTCAATAGCCGTTATTCCCAGATTTTTCAGATAATCAAGCTTCAGGATAGCAGCATCAAGCGATTTTTCTTTCGTAAAATCTCTCAACAACATTTCATAAATGACCAGATTCTCTTTAGAACTAACCGTGAAATTTGGAACTTCCCAAGGATAAGCCGTTTTTGCAGTCTGAAGGGTTGCCACCAGCCCATCTGTTTTTCCAACCGGATAGGGTTTCAAATTTGGATAAATAGTATAATACTGATTAATCCATTGATCGTTCCAGGGGTCTAAAACAAGCTCAGTATAAGGATCGCTCGATTTGATGGTTCCATCTACTAAATACTGAAAACCGTACAATTTTCCGGGGGTTAATCCGCTTAGCGTTATCCACCAGTAATCACCATCTTTCTTCAACTGATACGCATTTAGTTGAGTCCAGTTGTTAAAATCACCTATCAGGAAAACATTGGATTTCCCCGGAGCAAGTAAAATTAAAGTGGCTGTTGTATTATCGATATAATTTATACCGTCTTTCAATCCTGTCGGGCGAGCCTGACTTGTAACGGCAGCAGGCACACAAATATAGGCAGTATCATAAACAGTATTACTTCCGGCTGTTGCAGAAGCAATTAAGGTGTAATCCGTTGCACTACTGAAGGTATAAGAAGTGGTGAGAGTTGTCGAATCAGTAGTAGATGATTTAATCACTGTACCATTCACTTTTATATTTAAAGCAGCATTAACTGATGAAGCAATTTTAATGGGCGAAGTTGTACCAATAGTTACAGCAGCATCTGCAGCCGGATTAATAAATGCTACGTTGAGTCCTGCCTGATACACATTGATCAAAATATCGGCTCCACTGGTAGTTTTACCGGTTTTACTCCCATCCGCATTTCTGAAAACCAAGGCAATTTGTTTGATGGCTTCACCCGAAGGAACGCCCAAAAAAGTCTGAATATCAGGACCTATTGTTAGTTTCCACATATTTCCACTTACATAAGTCAACATGTTTTTGGCCGTATTTGCTTTGGTATCACTGGCACTTGTTGGCCAGCTTGTCAGAACATATTTCCAATCGGATGAACTCGTACTCTTCGAAGTAATAACCCCGATATGTACATAGACTCCACTTGTAAGACCTATTAAGCCGGCAGACCCTAAGGAAGCATCATAATTTAGCACAAATGGGCAGCTGGTTTGAGTAATAAAGGTGGGTGTGGTGCTAACTTGTGCCCAAGTCAGGTATGAGCTGAACAATACTATAACAGAAAAGATAATTTTTTTCATACAATCGGGTTGATTTAAGTTTGTAATCGTTGTGTATAATGTTTAGCAAAAATAGCGTATTATTATGTTCATGTCCAATAAAATACAATTTGTTGACGTAATTTATATTGCAAACGTTTGCGAGGTAGTTTAAATTAGAAAAACATTATAAAAAAAAGTTGGTCAAACTGACCAACTTTTTTTTAAAACTGCGTACTATTAATTAATAACCCGGATTCTGAGTCAGATTTGGATTAGCATTAATATCGGTAGAAGGTATCGGGAAGATATTCAAATCAGAACTAAAGCTTGTAACTGTCGGTGTTCCGTCATCGGCAGGTGCTACTCCACCTTTCCAGTCCCAATTATAGGTATTTGTTCCCCCGTATTGATTAAAGCGAATTAAATCAGCACGACGATATCCCTCAAAGAAAAACTCTCGGGCTCTTTCATCGATGATATTTTGTAAAGTTGGAGTAGTGGTTAATGATACTGCACCTGCACGAGATCTCAATGCATTAACAGCTTGTTGAGCAGTATATCCTCCAATTACAGCTGCACCTCTTGTTACAGCTTCGGCATAATTCATATAAGCTTCTGCTGCCCGCATAAATGGAACATCAGTATCGGTATATTGTACATCATGTGAGGCCGCCCCATCTGCCCTGACATTACTGTATTTTATAACCTGATATCCTTCTTTAAAAGTATTCATAGGTCCGATATTCAACGCAGTACATACTGATTTTTTATCAAACAAGGCTCTGTTATCTTTCATTGAAGTCAATATTGCTGTTGTTAAGTTTGATGCATCTGAGAAGAAGGTTGAACCAGTAGGAAAAAACTTCTTTACCAGGCTGGCTCGGGCTCTGTTACCACCCCATCCTGCATTTGAACCCCAGCTTACCATACCATTTGTATGCGTTGATGCTATTAAGAATAAAGATCCACCCCAGCAGGTAGTTTTTATTCCATCCTGAGCAATCGGGAAAATTATTTCATTGGGGGCCAAATTGACCGTAGATCCATCAACTACTCCGGCATTATCTGCCATAAATAATTGTTTGAAAGCTGGACATAAAGTATAACCCGAACTTGGATCAATTACTTTTTTTGCATAAATAGCGGCTGAATCCCATTTGGCAGTACCGGTATATACTTGTGCATTTAAAAATAACCTTGAACGTAACAACCAATTCGCAACAACATTTACACGATAATATGGTTTAGCAACTCCGGCAGCATACATATCCGGCTCACAAGCTGCTAATTCTTTATTTACATAGGCATACAAATTTGCACGTGTAATTTGAGGTGCATAGCCTTGGAGTAAAACTGTTTCTGTGAATGGAACACTACCAAACATATCCAACAGGTAATAGTAATTTAAGGCACGCATAAAACGGGTTTCGGCACGTTGTCTGACAGATTTTGCATCAGTAAGACTGGCAGTTTGTTGCAGAAACTGATTGCAAAGAGTGATATTAAAATAGAATCGGCCATACAATCCTTTAACCTGATCATGTGATGAAGACCATTTATTAAAGTTCAATTCAGGTATACCAGGGTCACCCCATGAACACATGGCCTCATCAGTAGTTAACTCATTCAAATTCCAGATTAATCTCACAAAGGCTGACGTACCTTCATCAATACCAGCAACATCCCCATTACCGGAAGGTCCTTCCTGACCAGTCAATGCTAAGGATGAATAGATCTTTGCAAATACACCGTCCTGATCAAAAGTTTGAATTACACTTGGATCAATAGGCTCAACATTCAAATCGTTCACACATGACGTCATGCTGATTGCAAACACAAACGACAGAATGGGGATAATCAATTTTATATTTCTATATTTCATAATGATTCTTTTTATAATGGTTTAAAATTAGAAATTAAGGCTTAATCCAACCATAGTTATCATGGGTCGTGGGTAAATACTGTTATCAATTCCACCATATACTTCAGGATCTAATCCTTTATAGCCAGTAATAACAAATGGATTTTGTACAGTAGCATAAACACGACCACTTGAAATTGCTTTAAACAGGTTCTTAAAAGAGTAACCAAAGGTTATATTATCACAGCGAATAAATGATGCATTTTGAACAAAATAGTCCGACAAATAATAGTTAGTTGCATTTTTAGTGAAATTAGTCTCCAATGCCGAGCTCGGTTTGTTTGAGAAGAAACCCGAAGATGACCAAACACCGGATGAACCAATATATGCACTACGAGCTGCAACATCATTATACATGTAATTGCCTAAACTTGCACGCAAAGTAAAACCTAAATCAAAGTTCTTATAAATGATTTTACTTGACAATCCCATAGTTACATCTGCAGCCGGATTGTGTTTGAAATAACGGTCGTCATCATTGATAACTTGTTTGGCAGAAGGTATTTTATTACCATTAGCATCGAGCTTAAATGTACCATCTGCATTCTTATCATAGTCTACCGATCTATTTACAAATGAGCCTTCAATTGGCTTACCCGTTATACTATCATAAACCTGCTGATAAACATAAAATGAACTGGCAGCCTGTCCTACGGAATGAGCTTGAATATTATTGCCTGTACCTGAAGAAATACCTCCCGTAGCTACTATATAATTGGCTTTAGTACCGCTAATTAATTTTGTAATTTCATTTTTATTGTAGGTCACATTATAACCAATCTCCCAGGTTAAATTTTTAGTTGAAATGGCTTTTGCGCTGATTGAAAACTCTAGCCCCTGATTATTCAGCGAACCGATATTACTGATAACCTGATTACTAAAGTTTGAACCGGCAGGGAGGTCAACTTTATTTAATAAGTCATTTGTTACCCTGTAATAATAATCCAACGAACCGGAAATACGCGAATTCAATAATCCAAAGTCTATCCCACCATTATAAGTTGTGGTTTGTTCCCATTTAAGAATTGAGTTATAAACATTGGGTCTATAAGTAGTTATATACTCATTGTTATCACCTAGAGGATAATATGCACCTACAATATTATTTTGATAAACAGGAATATATGGATAATCTCCCTGATTAATATTTTGTTGACCCGTAACTCCATACCCTAATCTAAACTTCAAATCTGATACCGTTTTGTTGTCTTTCAAAAAGTCTTCTTCGCTAACTTTCCAGGCTACAGCAGCTGCAGGAAAAAGAGCCCAACGATTTGCAGCAGAAAATCTGGAAGAACCATCATCACGCAATGTAAAAGTGGCTAAATACTTATTATTATAGGTATAATTTAATCTACCAAAGAATGAAACTAAATAATTTTCAGATTTCCATTCTTTTGCTTTATAACTATAACCACCAATATGACCTGTAACTGGGTCAAGAACATTTGTTTCCAAACCCTCATAAGAATTACTTCCCTCATGATGGAATTTCTGCCATTCGTAACCAGCCATCACATCAAACTTTTGTTTGTCAATCTCTTTTGAGTATTGCATATAATAGTTTAATGATTCATTTATTTTGCTGATTTCCTCCCAACCTTGACGTCCATGATGCGTATCACTTCCCGACAATGAGTCAATGTATAAAGTCTGTAGACCACTGGCTGATTCAATTCCCAAATTTAAGTGTAATCTGAGTTCCGGTAAGAAATGACATTTATAGTCGAATTCAGCGCTTCCAATAAAATCTTTTGAATTAGCCACATCCATTTTTTGGTTTAAGGTTGCAACCGGATTTTTCATTGATAGAGAATTGGCTATTGTAACCCCTTTATCGGTTGTATTCCATTGCCAGTATCCGCCAAAATTCTTTTTGTAAATATCACCATATCCCATAACAGGTTCTGTAGGGTCCATTGAAGCTGCTGATCCCACCACACCACCATCGGCATATCTGTTCCTTACAAGCATTCCCTTTGCATTCAAATTTATTTTCAGATGATCGTCAAAAAGCGATGGATTAAGACTGAAAGCTCCGGTATATCGTTCAAAATTAGATGTTTTTATAATACCATTCTGATTTGTATAACCTACCGAAAAACGATATGGCATATTTTTAAAACCTCCCATAACATTTATATTATGATCGGTACTTAATGCTGTTTGATAAATTTCACTTTGCCAATCTGTACTGTTTGTCCATTTTCCATTTTTATCAAGCCACATATAAGTATTGTTAAGCTTGGAAAGAATATCAGGTTTACCTGCATATAATGTTTTGACTAAATCTCTGAATTGATCTCCGCTTAGGACATCAAGTGTCTTTTTGATATTACTTACCGACATGTTACCTTCGTATGACACACGCGGTTTAGAACCTTTTTCACCTTTCTTAGTGGTAATAATAATGACACCATTCGATGCACGGGAACCGTAAATAGCGGTTGCAGAAGCATCTTTCAAAACGGTGAAAGTCTCAATATCATTAGGATTAATTGCACTCAAAGGGTTTGCAACACCTTTTACTCCATCATTATCCATAGCTAATCCATCAATTACAATTAACGGATCGTTGCTGGCATTAAGTGATGAACCACCACGAATACGAATAGTTGCTCCTCCGCCTGGAGTACCACCTCCTGAAGTAACATTAACACCGGCAATTTTACCGGTAATCATGTCCTGAGCGTTGGTAGTAAGACCTTTGTTTAGTTTGTCCGGTTTAATGGCAGTCAATGAACCGGTAGCATCGTTCTTCTTAACAACACCATAACCAATTGCAACCACCTCACCTAAAGCAATTGCATTTTCTTTTAATTGAATAAGAAGATTCTTTTTACCTGATACAGGAACTTCAACAGATAGATAACCAAGGTATTTTACAACAAGGGTTGCATTAGTTGGAACCGAGATAGTAAATTGTCCATCTAAATTCGTGATAATACCTTTCGAGGTTCCCTTTTCCAGAATGCTTGCGCCCAGGATAGGTTCCCCGTTGGCAGCATCTTTCACAACTCCGGATACTGATATTTGTTGGGCATTGGCTGTTAAACCAAGAACAAACATCACAAATACGGCTACAAAAGCGCGTAATTTGGGCTTAAAGTGATTGTACTTCATGCATTAATTTTTTAAGGATTTAAAATTATTGTTTTTTGTATCATTGAGGCATTCTTAACTTTAACTGATTTCTATTCAAATTAAAATCATCAAATGCATTTATCAATTCAGGTAGCAAAAATAGAGTATTAATAATTATGTATAAACTCTGTTTAATAAATATAAATCGAAAAACCTATGCAAACGTTTGCGAATTATATCTTTTAAATTCGCGGAAATAATTTTTTATTCGGATAATCTGTTTTACATTTGCATTATAATTATTTATACAAAGGAAAATTGAACTTGCTTATTTTTTGATTTTATACATTATTATCTGATTTTCAGCAGATTACCTTAAATCACACAGTACTTATTTTATTTTAAAGCATTTCATAATGGCTATGAAAAAAACTCCAATTACGATTAAAGACATTGCACGGGCATTGAATATTTCCCCTTCTACTGTGTCAAGAGCACTCAAGAATCACCCCGACATAAGTCAAGATACTAAAGACCGTGTTAATAAATATGCAAAAGATTATAATTATAAGCCTAATACATTAGCTTTGAGCTTAAGAATGAGCAGAAACAATACAATTGGAGTCATTGTACCGGAAATTAATAATTATTTTTTTTCGTCAATACTTTCGGGTATTGAGCAAATTGCCAATCAGGAAGATTTCAATGTAATCATCTGCCAGTCAAGCGAAAACTACGAAAAAGAAGTTCGCGACACTAAAGCTTTGATTTCCACACGTGTTTCAGGAGTGCTGGCTTCACTATGTAAACATACTACCAACTACGACCATTTCCAGGATATAATTGACAGCGATATTCCGTTGGTGTTCTTCGACCGTATTTGTATCGGGATTACTACTGACCGCGTGGTAGTTGATGATTACGCAGGAGCTTATGCTGCAGTGGAATACCTTATTCAAACAGGTTGTAAACGGATTGCATTCTACAGTTCGCCACTACATTTAGAAATTTCCAAAAACAGAAAAAACGGTTATCTGGATGCACTCCGAAAGTATGGTTTGCCTGTTGACGAAAGTCTCATCCGGGTTTGCGACACCCGTGAAGAAGCTATTATTATTACTCCTGAAATTCTGGATAACCCAAACCGCCCTGATGGTTTTTTTGCTATTAATGATCATTGTGCTGCGGGAATATTATACGCTGTAAAATTAGCGAAGCTGAGAGTTCCGGAAGATATTGCCATATTTGGTTTTTCGGATGGTGAACTGGCAAAGGCCTGTGATCCTATGCTTAGTACTGTCGAACAACATGGATTTGAGATGGGAAAACATGCTGCTAAACTCCTTCTCGACAAAATAAATGGTATTACTCACGGGCAATATTCTAATAAAATTGTGAAAACGAATTTAATTATTCGTGGCACAACAAAGTAAAACCAACGTTGAACATGAATCACAAGACGCTAAACACAAAACCTCATTTCAATTTTTTACAAATTCTGAGTTTGAGCATGGGATTTTTGGGAATTCAATTTGGATATGCCCTTCAAAATGCCAATGCCAGTAGAATTTTACAAACATTCGGCGCTGATATTGAACAACTTTCGTGGTTTTGGCTGGCAGCTCCGATAACAGGTATGATAATTCAACCCATTATCGGGCATTATTCCGATCATACCTGGACTAAACTTGGTCGTCGTCGACCTTTTTTTCTGGTTGGAGCTATATTGGCATCGATTGCATTGATATTAATGCCTAATGCCGGAGTTTTTGCCAGTGTACTCCCGGCTATGTTTATTGGTGCAGGATTTCTAATGATTATGGATGCTTCGTTCAACGTAGCTATGGAACCTTTCCGCGCTTTGGTAGCCGATATGCTTCCTGCTGATCAAAGTACGCTGGGGTTCTCTATCCAGACATTTTTAATAGGAGTTGGAGCGGTTATCGGTTCATGGCTTCCTTATATGTTGGCAGAATGGTTGGGTATTTCTAAAGTTGCCGCCACCGGCGGAATACCTGATAATGTCGTCTTTTCGTTTTATATTGGTGCAGGCGTAATGATAGTCACCATTCTTTGGACAGTATTCACAACAAAGGAATATTCTCCCGAAGAACTTGCGGTATTTAATGCTGAAAATGAAACCGTTATACAGGAAGAAAGTAAGTTCAGCGATATTTTCAGAGATATTGCAACTATGCCAAAAACGATGAAACAACTTGGATTGGTACAATTCTTCTCCTGGATAGCTTTGTTCGGCATGTGGGTTTTTACCACTCCGGCTGTTGCACAACATGTTTATGGACTGGCTGTTACTGATACGAAATCAGCACTTTATCAGGATGCAGGAAACTGGGTTGGAATAATTTTTGGGGTTTACAATGGTGTGGCTATGATTTATGCGTTGCTGCTCCCTTCCATTGCTCATAAAATTGGTCGTAAAATGACGCACAGCCTGTCGTTGATTGCCGGTGCAATTGGTTTAATATCAATCTATTTCATTACGAATCCAACAAACCTTATTTATTCAATGATTGGAGTTGGAATGGCATGGGGAAGTATATTATCTATGCCGTATGCTATTTTGGCTCCTGCCCTGCCCCTCAAAAAGATGGGAATTTACATGGGGATTTTCAATATTTTCATTACAGTTCCACAAATTATTAATGGACTTTTTGGCGGAATGATTGTGAAACGTATTTTTGATTCGCAAGCTATTTTTGCAATAATGATGTCGGGTTGTTTTTTGGTAATTGCTGCCATAAGTGTTTTGTGGGTTGAAGATAAAGTCCACGATGAACTTAGGTAAAATTAATTAGAAGATGTGCTAATTTGAAGATTGAGTTGATTGAGTAGATTAGATGGTTGAAACTCTTCAAACTCTTCAAACCTTTCAAACTCTTGAAACGTGAATCAACGAAACGTGAAACTTGAAACGAAAAACATAAAAATACTATGAACGAAAATCAACAGACAGATCTTTGGTGTATTTCCGATGAGACTTTCAGACGTGAGAAACAAGCTGAAGCAGAACAAATTTTCAGTCTGACTAACGGCCAAATAGGACAACGGGCAAACTTTGAGGAATTCTACTCAGGGGAAACTACTAACGGAACCTACCTTTCAGGTGTTTATTGTTCGAAAAACGATGTAAGAACGCTTTCAAACCTTCCCAACTGGACAAGTTTAAATGTACGGTTGAATACTGAATTAGTAGACCTGTCTCAATGTGAAGTAATCAGTTTTCGTCGAACCTTGAATATGAAACTAGGCTTTCTGGAACGGAATTTTGAAATAAAAACGGCTAATAACGAGCACCTTGAAGTTTCTATACATCGTTTCCTGAGTTTAGCACAAACGGAAGTTGGTGCGATAAAGTATTCAGTAAAATCAGTCGATTTTGTTGGACGCATTACGTTTTCGCCTATTATTGACGGAGATTTCAATTCTATTGAAGCAGCTGACAAGGAACCTGAATGGAATGTATTACAATCTAAAATTCAACAGGATGTGGCTCATCTTTGGATACAAACCAGAAAGACCAATTTTCAGGTTTGTGAAGCCATGACTTTTGATTTCTTTAAAAATAATGCTCAAGTAAAAACAAACCCTACCAAAATTGAAAAACAAAAAGTGGCTGGATTTTCATTCGGAACGGATTTGAAAGCGGGTGATTCGGTTTGCGTTTATAAATTTGTTTCGATGTTAAGTTCATTGAATTATCCATATCTTGAATTAACTGCAAACGCTTGCCAAAAAGCTATTTTGGCAAAAAATACCGGGTGGATTGATCTTTTTGAAGAAAACAATCAGGCTTGGCAACAACATTGGGAAGCTTTGGGTTTATTGTCCCCAAAAACCGAACAATCAACTATTATTAAAACATTTAAGCAACTCCAACCCTCCTGAATTTCAATTTACAAACCAAAAGAAATAACGGAAAAATGAAGAAAATTATTTTAATTACACTCACTCTAATTATAGTTGCACAACTTGAAGCCAAAACTCAACCCTTAATTCAGCGCGTTGAACCTACTTTTTGGTGGACAGATATGAAACAATCTGAACTGCAGATTATGTTGTATGGTACTAATATTGCCAATGCTGAATTTCACATTGATTATCAGGGCATTTCCATTTCACATAAAAAACTGACTGACAATACAAACTATATTTTTTTATATCTAACTATAGAAAAAAACACAAAGCCGGGTAAATTCCCTATTGAAATAAAAAAAGGTAAAACAGTACAAAGCATCATTTATGAATTAAAAGAAAGGCGTGCAGGTTCTGCCGAAAGAAAAAGTTTTACTGAAGCTGATGCTATTTATTTGCTTATGCCTGACCGCTTTGCAAATGGAAATCCAGCAAATGATTCCATTGCTGGGTATCATCAGGGTGTTCACCGTGAAATTCCGGGAGCTCGTCATGGAGGTGATATTGAGGGAGTTATTTCAAAAATCCCATACTTAGCCGAATTAGGTATTACAACTCTTTGGACCACACCGCTATTTGACAATAACGACACACATTATTCTTATCATCATTATGCCTGCTCGGATTACTACAAAATTGATCCCCGTTTGGGCAAAAATGAAGACTATCTGAGGCTTTCGGATGCCTGCCACAAAAACGGCTTAAAATTGATTATCGACGTTGTACCGAATCATTGCGGTTCGTCGCATTGGTGGATGAACGATTTGCCGGCAAAAGATTGGCTAAACGCCTGGTATACATACACTTCGTCAAATTATCGAATGACAGCCTGGACAGATCCACATGCATCAAAAGCCGATTTATATAAATTGACACACGGTTGGTTTGCGCCCAACATGCCCGATTTAAACCTTCAAAATCCCTTGCTTTTCGACTATTTGCGGCAAGTTTATACTTTTTGGATTGAATCGGCCAATATTGATGGAATGCGTGTTGATACTTATCCATATAATGATATAAAAACGGCTGCTCGTTTTATCCAGGCTATCCGGAATGAATATCCGAATATGAATGTGGTGGGCGAATGTTGGGTTAAAACACCGGCTGAAATTGCTTTTTATCAATCGGGCAACCAAAATAATGATGGCTTTGACTCACAACTGACGAGTGTAATGGATTTTTGCTTAAAAGATGTTCTTTCCGCTTCATTCAACGAACACGAAAGTTGGGATGGCGGAATGGCGCGTTTCTACTCACTTTATGCTCAGGATTTTGTGTATCCGAATCCGAATATAATTATGAATTTTTTGGATAATCATGATATTGACCGATATGCTACTGCTGTAAAAAATGATGTTCAGAAATACAAAATGGCTTTGGCTATGCTGATTACCGCGCGTGGTTATCCGCAAATATATTACGGAACCGAAATCATGCTCGACGGAATTGCCGGAAGTTATGAAGGGAACCGCTATGATTTTCCGGGTGGCTGGACATCTGATAAACGGAATGCATTTTCACCTCAGAGCAGAACAAATGCTGAGAATGAAGTGTTTAATTATCTAAAATCACTTTTGAATTACCGAAAAAACAATCGGGTGCTGCAAAATGGAAAAATGAAACAGTTCATTCCTGAAAGAGGAATTTACGTCAATTTTCGCTACAACAATGAAAAAACGATTATGATAATTGCCAATAACAATCAAGAATCCAACGAATTACAATTCGAAAGATTCAACGAAATGTTGGGAGGAAAAACCGAAGGACTTGAAATCACAAATTCTAAAACCTATTCATTACAAAAGCCACTATCAATTCCGGCAAAAACGGTATTGATTCTGGAACTAAAATAAACTATTTTGATTTTAAATTTATACTAATCAGATCTTTAAACTAAATTGGATTAAAGGTCAAAAATCAATTTATTATGAAAAAGTTTTCATTTAAAACAGGAATTGAAAAAATCCAGGGTGTTGCTTTACGCTTCCCCTTTACTTTGATTTTTTTATTGGGTTTGGCAAGTATGTTTTTGCTTCAAATCAACAAACATGGTATTGACATTAAACCTGCCAGGTGGGTGTTTTTCTCGTTTGGAATCGCATTAAGTCTTTCGGTAACATTATTTTCTGAAACTTTAAAAACATTAGTTTACAAGATTGGCCTTAATCTACTGGCAATTTTAGTATTAATGGCTTATTGCTGGCTGCTCCCCGAAAAATTCGAAGCAGTAAATTTCTATCAGGTCATTTCCATTGGGATCGTGCTTGTTTTATCAGCTTTCGTAGTGCCATTTATCAAAAAGAATAACGACATTCCGTTTTGGGAATTCAGCAAAACGGCCATTCTACAGCTATTTATCAGCTCAATTTTTGCTCAGGTATTATTTGCCGGATTAGCCCTGGCGGTACTATCACTCAAAGAATTATTCAAAGTTGACATCCAACCGAAAGTATATCAAGATATTGCTGTGATTTGCTACGCTTTATTTGCACCCATTTATTTTTTATCTAACATTAAGCCAGAAGTAGAACAGTACAAACAGGAATTTAAGTTCGACAAGTTTATTAAAATACTTGGGATGTATATTTTCCTTCCCATTTTAGCACTTTACACGATTATTTTATACGTTTATCTGGCACAGATTATAATCAAATGGCAGCTGCCGAACGGCTGGGTTTCCATGCTCGTATCAGTATTGGGATTGGGTGGATTTATAAGTATGCTTATTCTTTATCCGCTTAGATTAGACAAGGAGAAACCGAATAAAGTGGTGAATCTCCTTTCTAAATACTTTCCTGCACTATTATTGCCACTTTTGGTTTTAATGTCTGTCGGCATTTCCCGACGTTTAGGTGACTATGGCATGACTGTTAACCGATTATATGTCTTGATCTTGAATGTTTGGTTGTATGGCATTAGCATTTATCTATTCCTGTCAAAAGCCAGGCATTTGAAATGGATTATCATTTCGTTTTCAGCAGTTTTGCTACTCTCGTCAGTTGGTCCCTGGAGCGTTTATAGTATTACCCGAAGAACTATGCTGAAGGAAATTGGGCAATTACTGAATGATACTAAGTTGTTGAAAAACGGAAAAGTAATCGATAATTCAGAAAAAATAATTGTGTTAAATCCGAAAATATCCGAAGCTTTATCCGAAGACATTAAGTATGTATGCACAAATTACGGCATTGAAAAATTACAGCGTTTTTTCAAAGATTCCGTTAAATCCAAAACGAGTTCTGATATCAATGAAAAACTAGGAATAAGTGACTTACCTGTCAAAGATACGAATTTTAATGCTTGGATTGAAAAGAAAAGCGATTCAGTTATTGATATTAATTCGTATCTTACACTTGTTTTTATTCCTTCATTTAATAGCGACAAAACAGACATTTTAACTAATGACCAAGTGGAAATTTCATTGAAAGATTTGAACCTTAAGGTTAATCCAAAAGCGATGAATACTTCTGCAGTCATAATTCCATTAAAACCAAAATTAAAAGAAATTTTGCAGTCTCATAAAACAAGAAGTTCCTATTCTGCAAAAGAATTGACCATTAGTGCTAAAAATTACAAATTAATTATCACTTCAGTTATGGGCAACTATTATTCTCAAAATGACAGCATTTATATTTCAAATTGTGATGCTCAATTATTTCTCAAATAATCAATAATTTCATGAAAAAAAATCATTTATTGTTCATTTTCATAGTAGGATTTACATCTTGTCAATCCAATCTCAATTTCCCTACTGATTCAGAAAACACCAAGAATCTGAACTCCTTACTGACATTGAAAGTTGGTGAGAATAAAGTTTATTTACAGGATTTTATTCTGAATCCTTCAGAAATTGATTCAGTTACTAGTTCTTCGGCTAAATTGAAATGCAAAATGGCTACCGACAAAATGACCGGAACTTTCACTGCAAACAAAGACATGGAAACATTTGTAGATGTGAAACTTTGGATAAAAGCTGTGCCTTATTCAATTCCTTGTAGAAAAACGGATAAAATTGATTATACTTTCACCTTTAATCCCCAAGGGAAAACCTATGGTCGTGTTCAGATTGCGGGACAGATGAATGATTGGGCGCCATCACTTTCACCTGATTTAATACTCAATAACAAGGGTTTGTACGAAGTGACACTAAATTTGAGTCCGGGAACTTATCTATACCAAATGGCCTTGGATGGCAATCAGAATCATGATGCTAACAATCCGAATAAGGTTGACAATGGCTATGGGAAATTCAATTCTATTTTACAGGTAGCCGGGAATGGTGATAAATTTCCGAAACTTTTTACCAAACGATTTATGGGTTCTACCGTAAAGCTTACAAGCCAAAACCAAGTAAAAAATGTTTTTGTTTACTGGCAAAATTACCTGCTTCCAGCGGAATTTGTAAACGTAAAAAGAGGGAAAATTATTTTTCATATTCCTACTGAAGCTTCTTCAGTGGTGCGTTCATATATGCGTGTTTGGGCAAGTAATGAATTTGGCGTGAGCAACGATCTACTTATTCCACTTCAAAACGGAAAGGTTCTGACAGATTCAAAGCAAATTACACGCGAAGACAAACAAGCTCAAATCATGTATTTTGCGCTGGTTGATCGTTTCAAAAATGCTGACAAGAAAAACGATCATCCAATGAATCGTCCGGATGTAAATCCTAAAGTGGATTATTGGGGAGGGGATTTAGCCGGTATTAAACAAACTATTGACAATGAATATTTCAGCAAACTGGGAGTGAATACCTTGTGGATTTCGCCGTTAAACCAAAATCCAACTGAACCTTATGGTTATTATAAACCAATGAACACCAAATTCTCCGGTTATCACGGTTACTGGCCAATTTCGTCATCCAAAGTTGATTTTCGGTTTGGGACTAATCAGGAATTCAAAGATTTGGTGACCGATGCCCATAAAAACAAGATCAATGTATTGCTTGATTATGTGGCCCATCACGTTCACAAAGAACATCCATTCTATCAACAACATTCTGAGCTGACCACTTCGCTCTATCTACCTGATGGAAGTCTGAATACCGAACGCTGGAATGACCAACGACTCACCACCTGGTTCGACACCTTTATGCCCACACTCGATTTAAGCAACCCCAAGGTGGTACATATCATGACTGATTCGGCTATGTTTTGGTTGAAAGAATTCAAGTTGGATGGTTTCCGTCACGATGCAACTAAACATATTACCGAAGAATTCTGGCGGGAACTAACACTTAAAATAAAAAAGGCGAACAAAGGTAAAAACCTGTACCAGATTGGCGAAACCTACGGAAGCCCTGAATTAATAAGTAGTTATCTCACAACCGGAATGTTGGATGGACAGTTTGACTTTAATGTGTATGATATTGCCAATACCACTTTTGCCGGTGTGGGAGGAAGCGATTTGAAACAAGTGTCGACAATATTAAATTCAAGTCTGTACATTTATGGAGGTCATAATTTGATGGGCAATATCTCAGGAAATCACGACAAGCCCCGTTTTATGGCATTGGCTTCACACGATTTGAAGTTTGGGGAAGATTCCAAAGCGGCAGGTTGGCAACGCGTAATTGGCATAACTGATTCAACTGCATACGATAAATTGCTGCTCATGCAGACATTCAACATGACGATCCCGGGTATTCCGGTAATTTTTTATGGCGACGAGATCGGCCTGACGGGTGCAAACGATCCTGACTGCCGGCGTATGATGAAGTTTGATAAGTTGAATAAAAGGGAAGCAAATCTTCTTCAGCATGTTTCGATTCTGGCTCATTTGAGAACTGATAATCCAGTATTGATTTACGGTGATTTTATCAACATTCAGACTACAAAGGACAGTTGGGTTTATGCCCGCAAATACTTTAGGAATGAGGCAATCATCGTTATCAATAACTCTGCAAAAACAAAAACGATTGAAGCTGAATTACCGGAAATTCTAAAAGGAAGGGGATTAAAATCAACCTTCAATCATAGTTTCGATATTTCAGGTCACAAACTATCTATTGAATTACCCGCATTTAATGCAGAAATCTTACTTTAGAAACTTTCAAACTTTATAAACTTTCAAACTCAACAATGATTAAAATTAAAAACAGTGCATTAGCTACCGCAGCCGAAAAAGACATGGATGAATTTCTTCAGGTTTTTATTGATGCCTACCTGGAGGCCATTGGCAATGAATTGAATGAAAAAACAATGCCTTTATTAAATGGAAATCAGCACACCTTACTGGCCTGGCATTTTTTCAGTTCTGAAATGCGTGATGGTGGTTTTGTACAACTGATTCAGAATGGATATGGTGGTTATATTTTCGGGAATCCTTTTGCCAAAGCGATGAAACAGTTTGGTGCAATTGAACTTTCTAGGCTCATTTACAAAGCCAAAGAGATTTATGACCCCAACAAAAAAACATTAGAACGTGAAACTACTGATGAAGAATTCAATGCACTTTATGTAGATTTTGAGGCATTTGATGAACTGGAAGAACGTTATTTCGACATAGAAGAAGAACAAACCGCTTTATTGGCAGCTTATGTCGACGACCACATTGCTGACTTTGCTGAAATTGAGGAATAATCACTTCAATCCAATATCTTGATTTAGCGAAAGGATAACTCTAAGTTATCCTTTCGCTTTATAATGAAATCGCTAAGCAATTTTTTAATTCCCCCATTCTTTCTATCTTTGCAATCAATTAAACGAAAAACACAATTAAAAAAAAACTGCGAATGAAAACCAAGTATCTTCAGTTAATCAATCCTGTAAAATGGGTTAAAGCCTATCGTTTGAAGAAAAAAGACGGACAATACGACAAATCTCAAAGTGATCTGGAATTGAATCTCTATTCAAAAATACTTAAAAATGATATGCTGCATTATGGTTATTTTGAAGATACTGAAATTGCACCCGAATCCATTTCAATTAAATCGGTTGAGGACGCACAGATAAAATATGCTCAAAATATTGTCGATCTAATTACCGACAAAAAAGGTCTTATCTTAGATGTTGGCTGCGGGATGGGCGGTTTATCGGCTATCCTTACTGCTCAAAAGTATAATGTAGAAGCGCTCACGCCTAATCGGAATCAAATCAGGCATATTCAAAACAAATACAAAACCATTCCGGTGCATAACTGCAAATTCGAAGATGTGTCTGAGACAAAAATATATAAAACGGTTATTAATTCGGAATCATTTCAATATATTAATCTCGAAAAAGGACTAATAAAGATCAATGCCATTACCGAACCCGGTGCAAAGTGGATTATCACCGATTATTTCCGATTGCATAACGATGGGATCAATAAATCATCTCACTTACTTACTGATTTTATCAGCACAATCGAAAAATCGAATTGGAAAATTGTATATCAACAGGACATTACGCCAAATATCTTGCCAATGCTACGCTTTCTGAACATTTACGTGGAACGGTTTCTGTTTCCGATTAAAAACTTCGCTTTCGAAAAACTCCGTTATAAACAAGGCTTTCTGTATTATCTGACCCAAGAACTTCGCGAAGGCATTGACGGAAAGATTTACAAAGAAGTGGCTTCAATAGATCCTGTGAAATTTGAAAATGAAAAGAAATACATGATTTTTGCCTTGGAACGTAAATAAAAGAAAGCATGAAAAAACCTCAGCAAAAAAATATTATCACTATAATAGGAATATCAATTATTCTACTGGCTGTAATAGCCAAGCGACTTTTCATCAAAAACTACCCGATGGAATCAACGTACAGTTTTCTGGCCGGATTTGCAACGGTATTAATTGCTTTTCTGATTTTTAAAAGGTTTTTCAAAAAGGAATAAGCGATTAAATTAAAAATCAACCTTATTATGAAAACAATTAGCTTTCTAATTCTGATTTTATCTGCCTGCATTATGCTGACATGTAGAAAAGCGGGTACTGAGGATTATGGAAATAATCCCAAAGCCGGACATTACGCCCGGATAAACGGAATTAATCTGTATTACGAAACCTACGGAAAAGGGAAACCACTTATCATGTTGCATGGCAATGGCGGGTCTATTGCATCGTTTAAGTATCAGATTCCATACTTTGAAAAGCACTATAAAATCATTGCCATCGACAGTCGGTTGCAAGGCAAATCGGGCGGTGCTGCCGACACGCTTTCGTATGATATGATGGCAGCTGATTTTGCGGGATTGCTTGACTATCTCAAAATCGATTCGGCATACGTGCTGGGATGGAGCGATGGAGGAATTGACGGACTAGTACTGGCTATGCACTTTCCGAAAAAAGTCAGCAAGCTGGCCGTAACGGGTGCCAATATTATTCCCGACACTACTGCTATGTATGCTGCCGATTTGGAGCAAATGAAGCATACCGTGTTGACAAGTACTTCGGAGAGGGAGAAAACTTTAAACCGCATGATGATTTTTCAACCTCAAATTCCCTTTTCTGAATTAAAGAAAATCCATTGTACGGTATTGGTTATGGCAGGCGACAAGGATATGATTAAACCCCAACATACCCTGAAAATATTTCAATCCTTACCCTCAGCATCTTTGTGCATTTTCCCCGATTCATACCATCATGTATGCCAGCAACACCCTGAATTGTTTAATCAGACTGTGCAGACTTTTTTCGGTAAATAAGCCTGAAAATAAGACAACTCTTTTTATTTATAAACTCCGGCGTATTTAGCTTTATTTAGTAACAAAATAACTTTCAATACACAGTGTTTATGGGCCGTCTCATAGTACTTATGGAAGCAAATCTTCAATAATTCTAAAGAAAAAATATTCTGAAGTTATTCAATGTTACCAGACGCATTGAGCTTTCTCAACTGGTTCTTCAAAGTCATTAGTACTCTCCCGCTTCCACAGCCAGCGCCACCAACTCTGCGGTGTTATTAACTCCGGTTTTATTAATCAGGTTGTTCCGGTGCTTCTTGGCTGTTTGAATACTAATATTACATTTTTCAGAAATACATTTATCCGTTTTACCTTTTGTTATCAAGTGTAGCACTTCTTTTTCACGCAGAGTAAGTGTACTTAATTTCAGGGCATATTTCAGTCGGCTTATTTCTTTTAAAGCTATATTTAACTGGTTGTGAGTAACCATTGTATCGCTAACTTCAACTGAAATCATCAATGCTTTATGGGGAGAACCATCTTCATAGGTATTTAAAATAGTTCCATGATCGTAAAACCAATGATATTTCAGTTGCCCTTTGAATTTAAGACGTTGCATAAAAACAAATGACTTGCTTGCATTATAATTATTATTTGAAGCTTCATATGTTTGTGGTATAACTTCCATATCTTCGGGATGAATCACTTCTTCATAAAACCGATACCCCATCGCATCTATTTCTTCTCGTGTATATCCAATCAAATCGAGACCTAATTGATTCAAATATATATTTTTTAGCGAACTCGGATCATTCTGCCTTTCCAGTTCATTAATATAAACCAATGCCGGAATATTATTCAGTATATTCCTGAGAAACTCCAACTCGTCTTGCGGTTCAATCTGTTGACTCATTACATGATTATTTTCCATATTTTGATTTTTCCTGATTATTTTACACAAAAATACTACTAAAGTGGTATTGTATACAAATTTTAAAGCTGTTATTTTTGTCAAAACTAGATAATTATTTCTTTAATCGGATTATTTATTACATTTAATTGCTATACATTGTGCTAAATGACCAAATTTCTATTACAAAACAACAGGCTTTAAACGTAAAAATAAAGAAAACCGATGGAAAACAGCTTACCTTCATCTTACTGAACAACGATGGGTTAAGGGTTGAGTATTTGTATCGATAAAATTCATACTCAATCTTTCTGTTTGTAAGGATGAAGAGTTTAGAAATAGTATCTCATGATAGCGAAATAGCTTCTCTTGGTCGCGAAATGACATCTCTGGATAGCGAAATATCTGCTATTGATTGTGAAATCACTTCTCTTGGTTGCGTAATGGCTTCTAGGAATAGCGAAATGGCTTCTATTGATTGCGAAATCACTTCTCTTGATTGCGAAATGGCAACTCATGCTACAGAAATAACATATAAATGATTTTAAATCCATGAACCAAGCGCCAAGACCCGGACAAAACGAACCATATCTATTGTTTGCGAAATTTTATATGAAATATTACAGATCACTTTATTATAGTAATAATTAGTAAAACTTAAATTTAGAAAATTATGAACAGAGTAGAAATGAATCAGTTTAACATGATGCTTAGTTTAGATCAGTTCTTCACTAACAATCAAAACCTTATTAGCAGCAATCCCGCCATTGTGGCTGCTTGCACTAAGTTGAAATCACTTATTGGCGATATTAATTCCCAGAGTCAGGTACAAGCCGTTAGCACCAAAGCCGATTCGGCCGTAAAAGCCGATTTGAAAAGCAGCATTATCGACACCGTGCTCAAAGTAGCTGCCGGAATGGCTGCTCATGCTGCCAGCACATCCGACACCCGTCTGAAAATAGCTGCCAACATTACACGCTCCGAGCTTAAAAAGATGCGCGATGCCGACCTGCTCATTAAAACCCGTGCCACTCACGAAGTGGCTCTACCCCTGCTGGAAGAGCTTGCAATATGGGGTGTAACCAAAGCGGACGTGGATGCCCTGGTAAGCATGGCCGACGAATACAGCACACAAAGCCCCGACATTCGTAACCTGAAAGTGAAAACGGTACAAGCTACCACCGATCTCAAAACTAAAATTGATGAAACCAACACCCTGATTAAATCTACCCTCGACCCGATGATGTTACCGTTCAAAAATCTGAACCCCACATTCCACGGCGAATACCTCAACGCCCGTACAATTATTCATTTGGGTGGAGGACATACAGCGGCACCGGCTGATACAAAACCGGTGGTTTAAATAATTGAACGTAGAGACGCCATGCATGGCGTCTCTATAAAAAATAACAGACACAAAACATCAGACGCATTAAAATCAGACGCATTAAAATCAGACGCAAAGCATTGCGTCTCTACAAAAATAAAAACAACAATGATCAAAACCGAATTCGCATTTTTAGGCAACAGCTATTCAATATTGATATTACTTCAGGCGCAGGTGCTAAAAACCTATTGGGAAACCTCCCACTCCGAACGTAAATTGGTATGCGATAGATACGGACGACTGTTTCATTATCGCTTAGATGAAGAAATGAGCTTCGACGACCGCCCCGACCGCGAAGATTATCTGTGGGTGCTGGTAACCGACGAAAAAGATTCCGATTCACTAATCAAACTCAGCAACCTTTCGCTGCTTCGCCCGCCTTATATTGCCGCCGACGAAAATGGATGGGTGGGAGTGCACGAAACAGAATAAGTACAAACATAATGCTTTGCGTCTAAAATCATAAATGATTGAGAAACGATTTATATGAAAAGAGCAATTAAACATAAATCTTCGGCTTATTTTTCATTAGGTATGACGGCTATTTTTATACTACTATCTGCATATACAATGACACTTTTGGGACAGGCGAAGAACCATTCGGATGACAATTCAATGGAAACCTGGTGTTTTGTAGGCATAGATAACAGTGATGCGAAAGCATTTCGTTACTGTGCAAGCGGAATAAGCAAGGATAAAATGATAGCATCCAAAAAAGCGAAGTACGAAGCCCGTTCGGGATTGATGGCTTCAATCAATTCGGTGATTGATACCGTGAATATCAATTTCTTCCACGCATCGAATTATAAAAATAAAGAAGAATTGGTTCAATATTACGAAGACCTTTGCCATAAATCTATTAATCAATCCATAGTAAACGCAACATTCGTATCAGAACATACCGTTCAACTTCCAACAGGCGAATACAAAAATTGCATTTGTATGGAATTAATCAAAAGCAAAGTCTGCGATTCTATTTACAACGGAATATGCATAGCCATCGCACCAACACCGATAGTAATTGACGAAAAAAATCAACAACAAATTGATATGAAAATATTATATGAAAGAATTATTAAGGCATTTGAAAAGAAATAAAACACATACGGAAAAACCCGAAAATCCGAACAAAGAGTAGGGAAACAACAATTAAATTTATAAGAATATGAAAACAAAAATGTTAGTTATCGCTATGGCTATTGTTTGTAGTTCAATCGGTTATGTAAGTGCGCAGAAAGAAAAGAAAGTGTATGCTTATTGCTTTGGTTATTTGTACGAAACGAAAATTATTTACATTTCACCAGTTGTCTCAGGATATGAAAATCGTAAAGGTTATGTAGACGCAACTGTTCAGGCACTCAGCAATCAGTGGCAAAATGCTGTTAAAAAGGAAACTGAAAGGTTTTTTGCTTACTATAAATCTTATTGGGGCTGGAGTAGTGACTATGATGCAGTTGATAACGCACGCACCGATATGATACGAGAATATAAATCAAAAGGTTTCACAGTTTATTACATTGACAATTTTTGGTTCCGTCAAAAAGAAATGGAATAACTGATATTGTCATTAAATCTGCTTATTATTCATCCGATGACTTAAAGTCATCGGATGAATAATACAAACACATACGGAACATCCCGAAAATCCTTAAAAAAGAGTAGGGAAAACAACAAACAACATAAAGTTATGAAAACAAAAACAATTTTACTTATCGTACTTTTTTCGATAGGAATAAGTACTAGCAGTTATGCTCAGAATCAAGGTCCTACACTTACAGAAACAATTGATTGGATAAGGAGTTATGTAAAAGCAAATGGTTAGTTAATGCATATTAAAGATTGTAACGATAAAGGATATGGCTATTACTACATTGTTAATTTCGATTACGAAACTAAAACACTTACATTCACAAAAGAAGGTAGTTTTAATGTGAGTATAAATTTTAGAAATTGTACTTCTGTAAAGAAAGGAAGATTAACATCAACTACTAACAACTTAGTAAAAGTAGAATTCATCCCTGATCCTAAATCTGATGCAAATTGCACAAGCAATCAAATACTCTTTGGGTTAAATGAAAATGGAGATTATACTAAGCTAGACAAAGCATTAAAGCATGCGGCCGAGTTATGTGGTGCAAAGTTAATGAATGAAGATTTATTTTAGAGTAGAATAACAAACCAAATGGAATACCCCGAAAATCCAAGAAAGAGTAGGGAGCGGCAGCCGAAAAGCTTATGAGTAGGTGAAAAAGAAAAATTATAGTTATGAAAAAGAATTTAATTATTTTATTTTCAGTTTCAATGTTATTCTGCAATGCATGTAGACAAAGCGCGAGTGACAAGTCAAAAGAATCAAGACAAGATTCGATTGCTAAAATTGATTCAATATCTGCGAAAGTACCTGATATCAAAACATTGAAAGCGATTCCATTTGATTCTTTGAGCATTGAAATGAAAAATGCAAA